>Ga0123342_1007146_pt1 | contig 14957 bp, 10 predicted proteins | sample Turbeawhitnodule_FD_89960 | JGI IMG/M metagenome (GOLD analysis project Ga0123342, IMG submission 89960) | Root nodule microbial communities of legume samples collected from Mexico - Turtle bean Mexico white nodule | ecosystem: Host-associated > Plants > Roots > Nodule | place: Mexico: Nepantla...
CTTGAAGGGTTCAAGGTCACTTCTTTGGTGGTTTGTGTGTAATCTGTTTTGATTGCTTAGTGGATTGCCCAGTGGCTTCTGGGGACTGGATGTAGCTCTTGGTTTAAGAGTGAACCAGTATAAGCCGTTTGTGTATCTCTTTCTTCCCTTAAACTCATTTAAATTCAGTTGTTAGTGCTTTGCTGGTATAAACAACCGATTGTTTTCTGGTGTTTTGCTGTTTTGTGCTTTATATCTTGGCTAATTGAATTTCTGATTGAGTTTCATACAAAGGATTTTGTTCTAGCTAAAAAAGTTTTCAAAAACCCCCTTAAACAATTCACCCCCATCTCGTTTAAGGCCATATATTCTAACAGAGAGAACATAGAATGAGAAAGCGGGAGAGTAAAAATGCTAAGTGTGAACCCTGAAAAAACAAATTGGTACTTTTCACCTTTAGCAATTCATCAAGTGTCGTCTTGACCAACACTTTTACTAAAAGAATTATAAAAAATTAATCCACTATCACACTCTAATTGAATTAAAAGACATATGCGTTGGCTTATGAATCGGCCTAGCCCACAAATATATGGGAGCATGTGAAAAAAATGTTTTGATCACACTAAGCGTCAGCCAAACCCATGCTATTCTGTCCAATTAATTAAAAAAATAATTTTTTTAAACCCATAAGCCGACACAATGTATTTTTATTTTTTATTTTTTTTAGATAACGTCCTTTTAGAGTGAACTAACGTCGGTTTGACCACTATATGTGCATCCCACAATTAGTTACTGTTCATCTCTGACCGCTAATCCCCCTTTTCTTGTAGTATAGAAAGGAAAAATTTAACAAATTTTGAGCTAAATTGTATTTATGAACACTTGAAGTTGATTCATAGAGAACATTTCTTGCCAATCATTTTGTAAGTTTTAAGAATATTTTTTTTGCATATAAACACTTAGATGAATTAAAATACTATGAAATTTTTTATCTTTTGAAAATAGGCATAAAACCTAACATATGTTGCATATATATATATATATAGATATCTCAATTTTGTCCCCTAAGAGAGGATGACCACACTAGAAATAGGTTCGAGAAAGCTTTACTCACACTATAAGGAGTTCAAACCCTAGAAGTTGTTGGTATTGAAAAGAACTTACCTCCACTCCTCACGAATATTTTTCTGACATCTATATAATGTCAAAATAATTGTTTAGAAGTGCACAAACAAGAACACGTTCTTGAACTCAAACTCAAAGGGCATTTAGGACCACCCTTTAGTATTCAGGTTATTGCATGTAAAGGACAAACCGTTTTTTTGGCTAAAGGTTCAACACTTATTATTTGACAAAAGAACGTGCAAGGTTCTTGTAAGCATGTGTAGGTGCCAAGCACCTGGACACTTTGCAACCTATTGTTTTTTTTATCAATTCCGCAAACAAACACTACTTAGTCCACAAACATGTAAGAAGATATGTTAAACAAATGGAAAGTTCTTGTGGATAAAGCAACACTTTGAATAATAAAAACCAGAAGTTTTATGAATCTAATCAGTTGACAAAATACGTTCAATCTTGTCAGAAAAAAACTGAACTCGCACTACATTAATACATTCCTAGAAAAGAATGAAAAACTTTAATCCTAAGTTCTTCACAAAAGAAAGTTAACCCCTTTTATCTTAAGAATCAACACTTTGAGGACACTTCATTAAACAGGGTCAAAACTTTAATTACGACAGTGAAAACTGTTTTAATTTTTTTTATTAGAAAAATATTTTATTATAATTTTGTATTTTTTTAATTATTATTTTTATTTCTAATCCTTTGAGATATTTATGAATTTTCTTTTAGTTTTAGAAAAATTATTTATTTTTATTTCACTTTTTCTTTGAATTAAATGATTTCAGATTTCTAATTTTCTAACTTTTTTATATAATAATTGTTCTTGTCGAGAATACATCACAATACCTTCCATTTTTTATATAATAATTGTCCTTGTCTTCTCATTCTTTTATATCTTACCTTTTTTTTTATATATCCTACCTTCATTTATATCCTACTTTATCTTTTCCAACACTTATTCAAATGGAGTTGTGTACACTTATTCAAATGGAGTTGTGTGTTTGCAAAGACGTAAGTTAGTTGAAATTTTAGTACGATAATAAATGTGTAATTAATGAATATATCTATCTTAGGGGTGATAAATGATGGTGTTGCCTTCATGACCAATTAGATTCCTTGAATTTTTGTTGGAGTTGGCGGAAGTTTGACAAAGGAGATGGAACAAGGACGACTTCAATGGAGCTATGGTTTCCTTGAAGGTGCATGAGAGGTAGGGAGAGTGATTGGTTGGATCATATCACCTGGAGAGGTGAAGAAAAAGATTAAGGTGTCTATGCTAGAGAGTCTAGACAAGGGAGTGAGAAAACTTGCAAACTTGGGCAACAATTCACTCATATATTGACTTAGTAATTCATAAGCCAAACACCTCAATTTATACGAGAAATGGCAGAACATTTTGGAGCCAAAATTTGAAAATTCAAAATAAAACTCTCCAATGAGAAGGTGCCATGTGGAGTCATGCTTTCCATGTTGAGTTCACACCTTCCATGCTAAATCCTCTCCACTCCTAGGCTGACATATGGATGTCCATGTGCTTCATGTCAAGGTAATTTTCGCACTCTAATATAACCCTAGACGTTTTAGGGTTACATTGGGCTCAAAGAAGCCTAATTGTTACCCTAACTAATCACTTTTAACCCTAACTAGACCTATTTCACTATTGACAAAAATACAAGCCCAAAAACCTATGCTACTTTGGCCAAATATTTGGTCCAATTATTTTATGCTATTAGGCCCAATACATGGCCCATTAAATCCTAAACAACTTTATGCAATTTATTTAAGCTAAAGCTTGGTCCAAAAATAATGTTGACAAGTTAGCAGAAACTCAGTCTTCTTGTGTTCTTCTGACCAAAGCTCTAGTTTATGTTTTGATGAGTTCAAGGTCTTCTTGGATATGTTTGTACATTCCTTCATCCTAGAGTTGTTCTCTTGATTGGGCCTACAAAAATAAAAAAAGCCCAATTAGACCCATATTTGCAAATAAATCCATAAACAAACCTCTAGGTCTTCATCCTCCTTATTGTGTGGTTTGTGTGGTTGAGGGCTCTGCTATCAACAATGCGGGTTGGACCGTCCTGTATTGGCCTGTCCCACATTAATCTGCGAAATGTGAGTTGAGTTGGCTTGTCTAGCTTAAGTAATTTGGACTCAATCTATTGGCCTATCTTGAATAAGGAATAGCCCGCGGGCCTACGAGCCAACCTTCATTAGAAATTAAAATTTATCAAAAATTAAGATATATTAATTCACTTGTAATATATATAGAAAATAAAAATTGGAAGAGAGAATTTTTTATTTTTTATTAAGGTGTTTCTTCTTGCACCTCATCAAACTTCTTCCTACACCTCATCAATTTCAAAATTTAATTTTCATAAGTCAATTCCATAAATGAAAATTTAGAAGAGAAACTTTTTTCAAAATAAACTTTCCAGAACAACTATTTTACCTTTCGGAATCTAAAATAGTTATTTTGGTATTCAGAATTCGATTATGGAATTGATGGGGTGCAAGAAGAATTTGGGAGGATGTAGAAAGAAACACCCTTTTTATTATTATGTGGGTTGACCTGTCTCACCCAAACCTTGGCCTGCGTGAGTTGCGTGTTATATGGAACAGGCCTAAGTGGTATAGTGGACCAAAATAGTGAGTTCACCTCACGTTTTTCGTAGTGAGTTGTGGGTCGATCTGTCGACCTGCCTTTTATTGTCACTCCTAATCTATCTAATGATATTTCTATTGTAGGAGTCATAACCATACTAGAAAATCATTAAATAGAAACATATTTTTGAGACAAAAATAATTAGTTGCTATATTGACTAAATTAGATACTAAAAAAATTATTGGTATCTAAATTAGTTTCTATTATTGATAAATAGTTTCTAAATTGATATCTAATTAGCTACCTAGGTTTTAGGTACTAATTATTTAGATTCTAAAGTTGGTATCTAAAACATTTCTAGCTATTTAGGGATGACAAAATAGGTCAGGCCCGACGGGCTAACTTTTTGAACCTGCCAACCCATATTGGCCAGGTGCGCCTAACCCACCAATCAGGCGGGCCACAGGCCAGACGGGGCAGGACAGGCTAAATTTTAAAGAGGGATCTCATACTTTTGGAATAAAAATTGGTGGTCGTCAATGTTTTATATAGAACTTTGTTTACATTAATTTCTTTATACATAATTTGATTCATTAAAGTATTGTTGATATTTACTTTATTTTGTTAGGTATTAAATCTTCTTTCATTAGAATATTAAAACTTGATTTAATTTTATTCTTCTTTCTTGTATTTTTATTGTCCAAAATATGATATCAATGATTATAAACAAGTAAATAGATGTAAAAGAAAAAAAAATTACGTAAAAAGAAAACAAATTGAAAAGTGGCGGGTCAGTCCGCCTTATGTCGAGGCAGGTTACTATTGGTTGGCCAAGACAGGCTGGGCTAATTTAGTCAATAAAACAACTAATTATTATTTTTCTTTAAAATTAATTTATATTTAATTATTTTCTTGTAGTGTAAGTTTAGGATGAGACTTATAAAACTTCCATGACACCACATAAAAGTTTAAAACTTTAAGTTATTAATAAGACATGAATTATAAGAATACATTTTTCTTTTTCTATCTTGGAAACATATCTTTATATACTATAAGAAAATAGTTATAGAGAAAAAAAGTTAGTTAGTATATTGATTAAGTTAGATACTATTTTATAAATTAATAAAATATTGATATTAAAACTAGTTTCTATTATTAATAAAAGATTAGTAATTAATTTAAAATTTAAAATAGTTAGTAGCTAAAAAAACATTGGTAATATAAATATGAATAGTTTTTTAGTTTATAAAATAATATTTAATTTAGTCAATAAATAATTATTATTTTATTTCTAATATTACTTTCTATTTAATATTTTTTTTTGTAATTACCAACAACCAAATTTGTATTTAAGTAAAAGTTGTAAAAATATTTTAAGAGTGACATAATAGTGTGAAACCCAAAAAAATAAAAATAAAGACATTGTATCTTATAAATTGAGATAATGTTATATTTATGGTATTTATAATCTCTTAAGGAGCTTTTACCCAGATTTGGATTACGTGTCTCAATTGTCTTATAAGGTGGAGATGATGAGACTATAACATATTCATAATGATTGCATTGGCATCTTTCCATTGCTTGTTGAAGGAATTGGTTTATGAAATCCAAATAGGTACGTAAAAGATAAGAGAGAGAGGAAGAGGCAATCATGCAGTGAAGAATTGTTAGCTTTATGGGGAAGTGGTTGACTTTGTGGTGCATGCATATCTCCAAACTAATTTGTACTGAACTTAAACTGCCTTCTTTGATTCTTCTTAAGGATCTGATGCAGCACACAAAGGAAGACACTGTGCTTTTGTCTTTCTTTTACTTAAATACCAAGGAAGACAACTGCTTAGTTGGCCATATGGGTTACTTTTGGTGTACCCTTCAACAAACTAGAAATTTTTTAATCGATAAAGAGAAAATAAATAAATAAATAAGTATTTTATAATTTCTACACAATAAAAAAAACATTAGTTCGATCCTCAACTAAATCTGCATTTACAACAACACAATGCAAGTGGTTCTGCATAAAACCTGTGAAGGCATGCAAACCAACAAAATAAATAACCATTATGATACTCAAATAAAAGTATCCCACGCATAAATTATAACGGAACCACTATTCCCAAATTTAACAAGTCTTATGAATGAAAAATTTATTAAATAAAAATTAATTTTAAAGATTAAAATTAATTAATTATTTAAATTAGATATTATTTTATAAATTAAAAAAATTATTGATATCTAAATTAATTTTTATTATTATTAAATAGTTTTTGAATTAACATTTAATTAATTACTAAAGTTTTAATTTTTTTATCATCTAAGAATAAAACTAAATTAAAGGAAACACATGTAGATATGTCAACCAAAACAGAAAATACATTCAGGAACAAACATGTATGAATTGGCAAGAATGCTGCAGAATTATGCAGCAAAAACTTGCAAAGGTCCCTTTTCGACAGCAAACAGAGGTGGTCCATGTGCACATACTAACTACATAAATCTGAACTGCATAAATTAACAATAAGGTAACAATTGCACAACTATTTAACCTTAACAGTGCAACGACAAAACCAAGAGAAAAAAAAGTAGGCACTTGCTTCTAATGCATAAACCTAAACATGAGCTTGCTGGACTACATAAAAGCATAGCTGCTACTCCCTTTATAACTCCAAGCATCAAAATCCGTGACTGGTGTATAATGTTAGGGTACTTTTACCGACCCGTCACCGGGCGTTGACCAAAGTCAAAGTTAAAGTCAAAGTCAAACATGTGGTGGGACCCGCCAAGGGGCTCAAGGGAGAAAGTCAATAGGTTGACCACTTTGGGCGTCGCCATGTTGGGGCGTCACCAAGTGTGGGCGTCGCCAGGTGTGGGTGTCGCCATGTTGAGGCGTCACCAGGTGTGGGCGTCGATGATGTCACCCCCCGATACCCACGGGTAGGGAAGAACGTGGAGGGGGCGGCACAGTAAGAGGTCACGGTACGGGCAAGGAGGCCTTGGGCCCCGGTACCTCAGAACAGTAATAAAGAGAAGAGAAAGGTGGCTTCAAGGCCATAGTCCCAGTACCAGTAGGGGGTAACCCGATTCGTGAAATACCTACGCCACCTCTAGAGAATCCCTGGGACAGATACGACCCAGGAGAGGGCCACGCCCAGGGGTGAACCACGTGCATGGTACGAAAGGAAGGCAGATATACTCCAGGGCGAGTGACTAGAGGTTGGGGCGCATGAGTTGGCACCCAGGTAGTCACCCCTTGCGCCACATGCACTTCGAGGAAGGAAGACTTACACGCTGGAATTTCCCTAAGTTTGGTTACAGCATTGTAAGGCCTTCCACGTGGAGTTGCGTTAAGTCAGAAGGCCACGTGGCAGTAAGCACTGAAACATCAAGGTATATAAGCTTCTCTGAAAGCTTAGTAAGGTACGTTTTATCAGTTCCACGTTTTTACTCAGTTTACACACTTTCTGATCATTCGTTCGCTTACTCGCTGTACGCACGAGTGGTTGGAGAGAGAGAGAGAACAAAGTTAGTTACGATTCAGTTATGGGGCTCCGATATGGAGGTTTTGATGTTTCTTGCTCACTGACTTGATCGTCGGAGTGCAAACGGTCGCGAGGGCGCCCTTTGCCACTTCTTTTCAGGTACTCACGGCGGCGTAAGGCGGAGATCTAAGTTGAAGACGAAGGAGTCCTTGTTCGCGAGTTAGAGCCACGCACGAAGACTTTCTCAGTCAACCGGCAGGAACAATACTCTATTTAAAAACTCTGCATAAACCCTTTATTCAACATAACAGGCTTATCCAAGTGTAGTGCATAACACTTAGTCCCTAACCAAAGACAACCACTTTAGGGACCAATCAAATCCACCTAGGAACGTAGGAACCAGCACCTGCCCGACAAATTGCTCATCTGAAACCTACCCTGTTGCATTGATCCTCAGGTTCAACATCATTCCTGGTAGGAAAGCCATCAAAATATGGACCCTGGTCCTTTATTACAGACTGCACCTACACTCTGCTTACCACAAAACTCTGTTATTGTTCCTGCACTGAAAGCAGGTTTTGCACCTCCCTAAACACACAAAACAAACAACAACTACATACCAGCCCTTACCACTCAAAGCTACCCTCCGAACTGCTTAAACGACATACATGCTATCAACTATTAATAACTACGTGCACTCAGTTTTAGAGGTCTCCTCCCTAGCCCCTTTTCTCTATTAGCAGTAGTAGGAGATACAATCTCAAATACTTTCAACCCATGATAGCATTAGTAGACATTATTGCTTTCCATCTAAAAAACAATTTAATTCTTCATTACCATAATTCTTTTAGCTTACCTTGAGCGTTGCTCCAATTGCTGATTATACACATAACTCTACCTTAGAGCTCTCCAACTGCAAAGAGCAGGCTGAAATTCGACAAAATGGGCCTTCATAATTATGCAGAATCCCACTTATTGGCATACAACAATATAAAGGAAACCAGGCCACCCACAAAATCGGATAAGTACTTCCATAAAGCACATGATGTACACAAAGAGCCCACCCCTACTTAATGGCTTTGGTACACCATCATCACCTCTTCTATTGACCATAATTCCTTCCACCTCTCTCAAACCGTTACCTAAAACTTCTAATGCACGGAAGGGGGTTTAGAACCGAATCCACAAAGGAGTAGTTATATGAAGGTACCTTGTGTTTTAACCACAACAAGGATTTAAGTTGAGCCTTCTGAAAAATCTCTTCAACATCAACTATGCCTTGCCTGAAAACAACATTGTTCCGTTGTTCCCAGATACACCATACTATCACTACCCAAAGAACTTTCCAAACCAGGTTTTGGTTGTTGCTCATCTGAACTAAATGGAAGTTCTCGAAATGATGCTTCAGATAATTATATTGGACACACAAGATGCTTATCCATCTGAAACATGTAGACCAAACACTCTGAGCATGTTTGCATTCTATAAACAAATGTTGGCTTGACTTATCCACAGCTTGGCACATACCGCAAGTAGTTGTGTTAACCCTTACCCCTCTCCTACTTAAACACATTCTAGTAGGAATTTTGTCCAACATAACCCTCTAAGTTGCAGTGACCACATTAGGAAGAGCTTTGACCTTCCACAAACATGTGAATAATTCATTGTGTTGTCCACTGGCATGCTTAGCAAGTAAATCATACGTCGATTTTACTGATAACAACCCTAAATCATCACTCCTCCATTCCCTGACATCCTTCACTTCCTTGTCTAGAGAGACCCTAGATATGAATGAATATAAATTCGCCTCCAACAGTGATTCCCACTCGAACCTCTCACACCTCCACCTAAGGCGCCATTGCCAGATTGCTTCTTCCCACCCCGTACCTCTCCCACTTTTTTACCCTAATCCAGAGGTAAGGAGTACAACCTAGGAAATAATGTCTTGAGGTTACGGTTGTCAATCCATCCATCCTCCCAGAATCTAGCTTTATCTTCAACTCATGTTTTCAATCCTAAGGCCTCCTGGAACCATCCTACACCTCTTTCCTCACTGCATACCTTTGACAAGTCTCTCCACCACCATGATTGGAATTTTCTTTGTACATTTTACACTAAGGTTGTCTGTTTCTGAGCCATATTTTGAGACCAACAGATCTTTCCATTTCCTTTCCTCTTCACTCACGAGTCGCCATTTCCATTTAGCTAACAAAGCAGCATTAAACTTTCAGATATCTTTGATTCCTAAATCGTCCTCCTGTTTGGATTTACACAGATTCTCCCTACTCACCCACGGTATAGGTTTGTTCTCCTTCCCCAAATCCCAAAGAAACCTCCTTTGGATACTAATAATACTTTTACAGACTAATTTCGGTGCTTTAAAAAAGGAGAGGTAAAATAGGGGTAAGGTTGTGAAGACCGACTTAATTAAACAAATTCTACATGCCAACGATTAAAATCTCCCTCTCCAAACACTGAGTTTGGCTTTTAATTTGACTAGGATTGGTTCCAAAAAATGCCTTCTCCTTGGATTACAATCCACTTCCATGCCCAAATACTTGAAAGGTACCCTCATATGGTTATAGTTTAACGTCTTAGCGTAGCATGCAAGGACATTGCTATCCATATTTATGCCAGCTAGATTTGACTTATGGAAATTAATCTTCACTCGTGAAGCAAGCTCATAACTCGTAAGGATAGCCTTGATGGTGATCACATTGTAGTAGGAATCTTCACACAAGAACAGAGTATCATCTGCAAATTGCAACATACATACCTCTACCTAATTCCTACCAATGTTCACACCTGAAAGCAACTTGACTTTTAAAGCTTATCTTACTAACCCCGCTAGGCCTTCAACTACCACAATAAAAAGAAATGGCGCTAGCAAATCACCCTGCCTTAACCCTCTCATTGGCCTAAATTCCTTCGTAAGACTGCCATTGACCAACACTAAAATAGATGCAGATTCCATAAATCCTCTGACCCAATTAATCCATTTACTAGGGAAGCCCAACCTTTGCAACATATGATATAGGAGTTCTCACCTTACCAAATCATACGCCTTCTCATAGTTCACCTTCAGGCACAACCTACATCTTTCATTCCTCTTGATATCCTCCACCACTTCATTTTCCATAAGAACATTGTCTGACAACCCTCAATCTTTCACAAAAGCTGATTGATTTTCATCAATAACCGAGGTAGGACACTCTTAATTATGCTTGACAAGACCTTTGAGATTATTTTATATATGGCCCCTACTAACGAAATAGGCCTATATTGGTCGAGCTGTAAAGGATCCCTCACTTTAGGGACTAAGGCTGTGAATGATGCATTGCACCCTTTCGGAATATTACCCGAATCCTACAAAAACTCACCGCTTCTACAATCTATCCTTTCAAAACACCCCAAATTTTCTTAATAAAGTTAAAATTATAGCCATCCAGATCGGGGCTCTTAGTCCTTTCACTTCTCAAATCTCTTCCTCAGAGAAGTCAACAATAAGGCTAAGGTTATCTTTCGGAGATAAAGAACCTCTATTTCCTTTAGAATCATTTCCTTGTTCGAGGTTAAATTCCCAAACACTTCATTTCCAGACTTTCAAGTCAGCTTTGAGTATTTTACGCTTATCTTTAAGTTTAGAGATTCCATTCCCCTATACAACGTATGACATCCATTTATCTTTCACAAGGTCTTTAAAACCTCTCTTCATCTAACCCTTCCCTATGTCATGACTATCCTAGCAAAAGGTTTCTTTATTCCATATAGTTAAAAGGCTCCCACACCCTTGTCACCGCCATTATGAATACAACCAACCTTATTATCCCTCCATAGAGAATAACCTCTAGCATCAGAGAAAGAATTTACTTTCGTTTCTCACAAATTCAAAAGATTTGCACCTTCACACAGAATAATATGTCTAAGATATCTTGCTTTTATGCCCCCCAGACCTCTAATATTCAAATTCACTACAATTATAGGAAATCCTTTTTGGTTCCCTTCTCATACTTCCTCATCACCTCATTATCCCTCTCTTCCATACTTTGGATTTCTTTGATGACCTCCTTTTCAATCCCACTACAAGTGACGACAACTTGCTTACCAAGTTCCCAAAGATTAGTAGGTTCCACACAATTACCCATATTCCAAAATCTTGAATTGCAATTAATAATATCCCCACCCGAGGTGGTAGCTGATGTAGCATTTGACCTGGTTAAGGTATTGTTTCTGATTAGAGCCGAGCTTACTCGCAAAAAACCGCATTTCCCCTTGCAAGAGAACTAGATTCCCCTAATTCCCAAATGTTAGAATATATGGCCGTAAACGAGAGGGGAGGTGAATTGTTTAAGAGAGGTTTTTGAAATCTTTTTAAAGTTTAACAAAATTCTTTGTATGAATCCAGAACAGAAATCAGGTTAGCTAAGAACAAGATCAATAAAACAGCAAAGCAGCAGAAAAACAATCGGTTGTTTTTGCGAAACAATCGGTTGTTTATACCAGTAAAGCTAAAAACTGAATGTAAATGAGTTTAAGGGTAAGAGAAAGATACACCAACAGTTTATACTGGATCACTCTTAAACCAAGAGCTACATCCAGTCCCCAGAAAACCACTGGGTAATCCACTAAGTAATCAAACCAGATTACAATACACAATCCACTAAAGCAGTGACCTTGAACCCTTTAAGAAACACACTCACTTTGGCAAATCACACACCAAGAGTATTGATCTTGATCCCCTTAAGAGCACACAACACCCCTTAGCAACACAACCCCAGAAATACAGAAGGTTGAGAGGAGATTACACTTGTTTACAGAACAATCTGAAATCAATACAAATGCAATCATATTCCACTCTCTTAGAAAATCCAGAGCTTTGATGTGAATGTTCAAATCTTGAATCAACTCTTTCACAACTGAAAACCTCAAATCTGTTTCTCTTTCATGTTTGAAAACATAAACAAACTATTTATATTTTCCAAAGATTGTTCAAAGCATTTAATGAAGGAGCATATTCAGTTGGAAATCATTTAAAGCACATTCAACCACCAAATTTCGTTATGATTTTCAAAGAAACGATTGGTTGAAACCACGAAACAACCGATTGTTTGGTTTGGCAGTTAAGTCAACCAAACTTAAACAGTTTTCAACCTTTTCAAAAACTCTTAAGAGTAAAACAACCGATTGATTCGAAAAAACAATAGGTTTTTTTTTCACTTAGTTTGAAAAACACTTTATTTCAAAAAGGATTTAAAACACATTAGCTTTAGATTCAACAAAGGAGTGGATTACAAATAAAACTGCCCAGATCCCTCCCAAAACACAGTAGTAACACAACCTTGCATCAAACACATAAGATTTGGATTCTTCAAAGCACTTGATCACTCTTGAGCAACACCAAATACCTTTGTACCTTCGTTGCCTTGGCTTTGTTTTACTGATGCTCCCACAATTGTTCCCTCATCTCCTAGTAAAAGAGATAGATTCAAAGAGGAGGCACCGACTCTTCGACCTCCTTCTGAAACCCATGGACCAACTGCCTTCACCAAGACACGTCCCACACAAAACTGGATTATTCGGTGTTACCTCACACACAACTTCCCTCTCTCTTGCCTTCATGTCACTCCCGTCGATTCCAATTTCTTCATTGAGGATGCCTTCTTGCATGTGTTACTCCAAACCAACTTTTGGAACCTCGCTAACACCCAAACTTGTTTGGGCTTCTGATTAGGGTTATCAATATCTAAATTCTAAAGTTGGTTTTAAAATTAATTTAGATATTAATAATTTTTTTTTTAATTTTTATAATAGAATTTTTTTTAAAGTTATTTTTGTTTAAATATTTTTAGTAGTGTATATGTTGTAAAAAAAAGTAGAAAGCATAAGCCTTGCTTTCCATTTACTTCATAATCTTATTACGTGCAATAAAGAGTCTCCATTTTAATATATTAGTCTCTATAAAATAGAAGGGTTTTAATTTTACTTCTTATAAAATGTTTGTTTAGTTTTCTTTCCATAAAAGTTGTGTTTTGTTTAGAAATTTGTTCTATTTAATGAACGTCAAGTGAATATTTCAGTGATTATTTCCAATAATATTTAATGATATTTGTAAATTCAATATCAACATTTTAAATTATTTTGAAATATGTAAACAATCTCTATAATGAATATCGTTTATATATTATAAAATCAACTTTGAGATGAATTAAATAAAGGTAACAGATTTTATATAGTAGAAGAATTAAAACTGTTATCGTCGGTTGGCTCTGGTGAGAAGCTCCACTTCCTATCTGTCTTCTCTGGAATTTGTTTTATGTCTTTTTGTTGCACTAGAACATGGCTACGGTGAAACAGAGGGAACTCTACCTGTTGATCACATTCTGACGATCAAGTCAGTGAGAGCTTACTAAAATCAAATAAGTATTCAGTCTCAGACTTAGAAACAACGTACATTTACCAGGGGACTCATGTAAGGACCGAGAAAAATATTCTTTAGAATAGAAATAGTACAATTGAAATGACACCTAAATATTTTATTATTAAACTTAAAAGATAATATAAATATAAATTTAGTCATCCAGATTTCATTTTAAAAGAACCATCATCTCTCTAAAAACTCCTTTTTCCTTTCCTCTCCCTTCTCTCTAAGGCTCTGTTTGCTTCAATGGTTGTACTGTTCAAGAGGAAGAATGTGAATGAATATCCTTGATTTGGATCAAGGGATGTGCAGGGAAGGGAGAGAGTGGATCTGCATGGAGAGTGATTTCTCTAATCCTCTTCATATGCAAAAGTTTGAGGAGAAAGCCACCTAGGATTGTGGTGTTTTCCCTTTATGGCCTTTCTTTTTGTTTTGTCATTCATGCAATAATATATATAATAACACCTTTTATTTTTATTATTTTTCCATCACAATTATCATATTATGATATTTCATATTTTATTCTATATATTTTCTCTTCATTATAAATAAATTTGTTGTACAATTTACTCCATATATAATATTTTTTTATTATAAAATATCTTCTAAAATATCTACATGGTTATGTATCTACATACAATCTAAATCAATGAATATAAAAAACATTCAAAATGTATAAATAAATATAACAATAAATTTGTATATGCTTAGATAATATTATTTTTATGATTATTTTCATGTTTCGATAATATTAAGTAACTCGTATTTTTTACGAAAATAATTATTTAACGGTATCGAAATAACTTATTCAATTGTAAAAAAAATAATTTAAAATATTTAAATTCACTCAAATCTACATAAAAATACATAATATTTCATTAATTAAATATTTTTAAATACAAGGATAAATTTGTAAAGTTACATTTTACACTTTTTAAAAAAATTTAAAAAACCTCAACCATTTCATCACTCACAAACTCCCATAAAATATGAAAAATGTTGATTTTGATGTAGATGATTTATGGTAGGGGATTTTGTTTGAATTTGAAAATTTAGTTGATTAGTGCAAGTTACTTTTGAAATGAATGAGTTGTTGAAATTGTTTTTGTTTGACTCTGAATGGTAAAATTTGACAAAATTATGCATGATTTTTCTACATATCTCGCTCAGGCGAGATAATTCTCGCTCAGGCGAGATAATTCTCGCTCAAGCGAGAATAAAATGATGAGGGAGGTTGATGTGATTCCAATAGCAAGATATAGATGATTCTTTGACATTTTATGGAATCAACTTGAGTTGGAGATTGAATAGGCACTTTTATAGAGATGGATCAATGTTCTATGTTTCAAGAACTCAC
>Ga0123342_1007147_pt1 | contig 14956 bp, 10 predicted proteins | sample Turbeawhitnodule_FD_89960 | JGI IMG/M metagenome (GOLD analysis project Ga0123342, IMG submission 89960) | Root nodule microbial communities of legume samples collected from Mexico - Turtle bean Mexico white nodule | ecosystem: Host-associated > Plants > Roots > Nodule | place: Mexico: Nepantla...
ATATATGATATATATATATATATATATATATATATATATATATATATATATATATATATATATATATATATATATATATATATATATATATATATATATAAAGAAGCTAGAGGCAAATCCCATAACTTGTGGGTTTTCTATCAGAGAAAAAAGCACGAGTAAATCTCTTTGACCTGATTTAGGGGATACAATTTGTTATGGAATGTTTTCTCAAATAGCTGACATGTTCTTGTTGTCGTTTTTTCTCCAGTTAGTTTCAAAACCAAACGATGAATATGGAGACACTGTTCCATCCAGACCTCATAACATTGGTGTTGAGGGAGCTGCTGATCTGTCATCACATGGCACTATGAGGAAGCTACATAAGGTGGAAGATGTAGACATGAGTGAAGGTCTGTGATTCTTGCATTTTTCTTTGGATTGGCAATTTTTTTTCTCAATTTTGATTATCGCGTAATGTTAGAATGTTTGTGGTGCATGTGTATGTGTCTAAAAAACATTCTGATATTATTCAGATGAGCATGCACTTAAATAGAATACAAAGACTTAATAACTGAAAATCCTAATTTATGATGGATTTAATCTATTCTTACAATTCTGGATCCATGATCCTATATAATAAATATATAATATACTGCAGGCAGCCTATTAATCCTCCCAATTATGGAGTATAATTAAATCTCGTAATTATATAATCAAAACTATACAAGGAAATATTAACTGCAACATAAATCATGGGTTTCGATAATGTGTATGTATTAGAATCACTTTGAAGTCGACTATTATATATAATATTTGTTTCTTTAACGGTGTCTGAATGTTTATCTTACTTTTGTACCTCTTCAACTGAACAATTTTACATGGTTTTTCCCTGGATGTCGTGACTCGTGCTTACTATGGTTTATAATTGTTTGGTTTGATTGTTAAGATTTCCTGCATTGACAAATAATATAGGCAAAATACTCATATAAGGCTTGGACTACCCTTCCCTTTTAGCTAGCTTTTGGGTTGTATTAAGCCCTATTATTTTCTAATAATTGTATTATTCATTGTTCAAGTACTATAATTTTTCTGAAGTGTTACTGAATAATCTGGGTGGTGTGTAAATTTAATGAATTTTCTCGTTATGCCACATGAGTTACAGACTCCAGATTATATAAGATGCAAACCAATGGGGTTGGGGTTTACTGGGGTAAACCCTGTACTCAAGTTCCCTAATCCTTGTTCATCCATATGCCTCATATTGCCTGGCATATTTGATTGGGATAGAAAATAGGGAATGGTTTTGAATTTTCTCTTTGGTTGAAAAGACAATGAAAAGAAAAGGTACGGTATGGTTAGAAAGAAAACTGTAGAAAAAAAAAAGTTCACAATTTTATCTTTCTAAATTAGACTACCATTTTCTTCCTTTAATCCATACAAAAGATTAGAGTTCTAATTTATTTCTTTTCTAAAATATACAATTCTTAAAATTTGATGAAATGGAAGCCCTTGTTTTTGTTTTATTTAGGGGTGAATATTATGACTTATGTGGATTATTTCCAGGCAACTTTGGCACTTTTATAGTCCATGCAGATGAGTTACATCAGAAGACTACACAATATGCAGATTCCGCAGTTTCCGACTCTGCTGTACCCAGTGGCACGGGAAGCAGATTAGCTAACTCTGGGTACTTACCTGTCTGTTTACCTTCACTGCCTATATCTTTTATGAAAACATTTTTCTTTTATTCTCTCGCACTGCCTTTCAAACAGTCTTAGCTTTGCTAATTTGTGAAATGTTCTTCATTTTCATATTATAGTTGGTCCCCTCTCTTTTTTTCATTTCCCATGCCTTAACGTAGTCTGCTTTCTTTGTGGTTAATCTTTTAGGATTGAGAATCAGAAAGTTGATTTTATGAACACCACCTCTTTTAGAGGATCTAGTGCTACTACCAATACTATTCAGTCATCTTTACCTTATGCTAGTGATTCAACTGAGCAGAACCTCAAAATCAAAGGCAGTTATCGAGCACCAGCTGGAATGGGTAGTGATATATTCAGGAGTGAAACTGGCAGCCGTAAAGCATTTGCTTTACAAGATAAGGTATTTTTGTGATTTGATTTGTACATCTGATGTCTAACCGGATTCTGTAAGGGATATCACTCTGTCTGAGCAAAATTTGATGTTTTTAGTTATTAGAGGTGTTGCCTCTAGCTTTTTTAGAATTATATTTTCCTGTGTCCTTTGTTTGGCAGATTTCTAGTCCTTTTCGTTTCTTGAATTAATTGTCCAATCAATTATTTATATTCTGTCCTTCATGAATGTCTTGTGTGATTGCAGTGTCAGACTTACCTTTTTACTTCAATTTCTGTGCTAATGCAGCTTTGGTCCATTTATGCTGCTGGTAATACTGTGCCTATCCCATTCTTAAGGGCAACAGATATATCACCTATTGCTCTCTTGTCAAACAATGTACTTGGTGGTCTGCAACAGGATACTGGTGGAACCGGAACAGTGGAAGCATTGCAAGAGCTTTTCAGTGGTGATGGACAGTCCAAGAAGGGCCGTAGAGGACTAAATGAGGTAACTTTGTGTGTTGTGCAAATGTGTGCATGTATGTAATGTATACATGCAGTACACTTGTTATGGCCATTTATGTTGGTGTGCCAATTGATGCAGCAGATGCCTCTTCCTCAAAGCATTTACCAAAGGTTGACATCAAGTTCTACACTTATGAATTTGGCACAGGCTTTAGCTTACCATAAGATGTATGTCTCTTAAACTTTTGATCAGCAAAACTTTTACCATTTCTACGTGAACAAAATTATATTCATTTATTTGTGCAAATGCGTAAATAGGAGAACTGTACCAGATTTCACCTATGAGCGTGTCAATTAAGCACACTATTTTAGGGCTCGTGACATCTAATGTAGTGATTCTTTTCAGCTCCTCCTATGTTGATTATTCTTTTACCTAATTGTTTTGCTTGTTAGGTGTTACGAGGATATGCCATTGCAAGAGCTGCAAGCGACCCAGGAGCAGCGGACTATTCAAAATCTCTCAGACACACTTCGAACCATACTTCGGTTGTAGATAGGTAGCATATCTTGCGATTTTTTTGTCCCCTACTTTTATTGGCCTCAAAGATCACAAAATCATTCTTCTTTTTGTCGTAATCATTGATATAAATATATATATTCATACTAATCGATGGCACATAAGCACCAGATGCCTTTTATTTATTATACATATTTTTAGGTGTATGATTGTGTAACTAGTACCACCAAAGTTTTACTGGTTTCTTTTTCGTCCTTTTTCTTAGTTTTGTTAAGTAAACCCTAGAAGAATAGGGTTTTGTAAGCTGCCAGATATTTGTATGTAAATAGTGTATGCATGTCTTTCAACTAACATTGTTGCACTTGTGCACGTTGTAGTCACTAGTGGGAGTTTTAAAGAAATTTAAGAATTTTGTGTACCATATTTCAATTTGGATGGATGGATGAATTAGTTTCATTCAGTGGTTACATATTTGTTTCATAAATCAGGATTGAGAGATCTCTGTTCAAGTTTATGTGCGGACCTTTTATTTTCCAGATGAATAGGGATTTGTTGTTAAAAAAAGCCCAAGAGTCCCAGAAAGTGAGGGTCTGGGTTGTAGAATTTGGGACCAAGCATTTTTAATTTTGAAGATTTTTGTGGAATAAACATTCACAGGTCTCAAATTATTAGTATACCATATATAATCTAAAAACCAGAAGTTCGGACTATGAAGACAATTATTTAGGACAGTAGAGATTTCTCAATTTCAGCTGGTTTTTGTAAAAATGGTAAGCTTGAAATAATCAATGTGTTTCAGTTAGGTGTTTTACTATTTTTTTTGAAAAAATTGTTCTCATTTAGTTTCAAACATACTTTTTGTAATTTATTATTTATCATCGGATTACACGTTCTGCAATAAATGCAATTCCGGAAGAATTTAAAAGGTTTATTTATGGAACAACTTGGGTGAGTGATTGTTTTGGATTTTTTGGACAATGAATGGAGCATAATCCGAAATATGTAATTCAAAATTATGTAAGAAAATCATATAATTTCGAAATATATATATTCTGAAAATTGTGTTTTCTGAAGTAGCTACTACATAATGTTACTTAGATTGTTATAATACGGTTCTGAATATATCTCCTCATGGTTGTTTGAATTTTACATAGCGTGTGTTTTTTAGTAAAAACTTTTTAAGAATAAAAGAAAATAAAATTTAACTTCTTTATAAATTAAAATTAATTTATATATAACATAAAAGTAAATTTAAAAAAAAAACTCATCCAATCAAGTGTTTAAATAGGCTGAAAGCAAAATAGTAAGGTACCTCTACAATAAAATTAAAACCAGGAAGTTTAAGGAGATGTCACAAAATGAGAAGGGGTAAAAATTATAGTTTAAAAATTTGGGAAGTAAAGAAAAGTTTCAATAATTAATTATATATATTAATTTTGGAATGATCTTATTTAGTACACTATTTTGATGGTAAACATCACGTTCTTGTATGGATTAAAAAAACGAAAAAATGGTAAGAAAAATGAAAATTTATCCCCTACTTTAATTTTTTCCGTGTATGCGCATTTTAAATTTTAAGGAAATAAAAGTAAATAAAGAAAAAATTCTGCATTTTGTATTTATTCAACTTGTAAATAATTTGATTTATTTTTTTAACAACTTAAAAATATTTTTTATTATTATTTTCCGGCACAACATGATTATTACAATTTTTTTATTTACAAAATTTAAGTTTATGTGAGGGAAGTCTTCTTTACTAAGTTTCTTAATAAGTTCAGTTTTAATAAAAGTGAAATAATAAAAAGGCTATTCATAAACTCCTAATTGTGTACATCATTTATCTTATTTTGATTTAACGAATTTAAATAATGACAATAAATCTAGTGGGAGAAAATATTTTATTATTAATTTTTTATTTTCATCACCGAATACAAAAGAAATTTATTTGATTCAATTTTGGTATCTATAATTATTTTCAAGTATTTTATCCTTATTATATTTGATGAGAAAAATTATCTATAAATTGTTACTGTGAATTTTTTAAAATAATATTAAATAATCTAGGTTTTTAATAATTTTTTATGGTTTGTAATTCCTACAACATTTTCGAAAATAAAAAATTCAAATTGACGAATAAATATAACTAAAGAAAAAGTAAGCAATGCATAAATAGCACAACTAAGAATTGTCTCATATCTTACTCCGAAAATTGAAAATAAGTAGAGTAAAAAGTCTCCTAATAAAAAAATGTGCTTAAGGTACTGTTGTATTTATATTTTAATCATTAGTCACTATGTGAAGTGATAAATTTTAATCACTATTAGTACATTTGAAACAAATAGTAAAAAAATGTGTTTACATATAGTTCTTAATAAGGGTGTATTTGAGTAACTCTAAGAAGCATTTTTATAAATTTATATCAAATAAGAGTTTATCTATAAACGTGTAAGACTTCTTAAATAAATTTAAGACTAAGTTATAAATTATTTTCATAAACCAGATTAATTTCTTCAAATAAGCTCCATAAATTATGATTGATAATAAATGTTGTCTTATTCATTCATGCAATCTTTGATTTATACCAAAACTAATTGTTGAAATTTGAGGTAGAAGGTAGGAATAATTGTTTTCAAAGTTTGAATTAAAAAAAATTAAATGAATTATAATTTTATTATTTATTTATTTATTAATTAAGATGAATTAAAGTACATTTTTCTGCATATCATATTATAGATAAAATAGACAAATATGTAAAGAGTGAAAGATTTGAATAATGTATCACAGTAAGGAATCAAACATAATTGATAAATAAATATAAGGTTGTTATATCTCCTTTTGTCATCCTTTCCTTTCTTAAAAGGATCATGAGTAATCCAACCTTTGCTTTTCACTACATGAGTATCAATTTCTAAAATCATAAAATGACTTTCCAATCGTAAAATTCATAATAGAACTTTCTATTCCAAATTCTACATTTAGAGTCAAATTTAGAAAAACCTTTCAAATTATAGAATTCATAATACAATTTTATATTATGAATGCTAGAATTCATGATATAACTTCCTGATGGGAGTTTCTTCCTGCACCCCAACATTTTTGTTTCTACACTTCACAATATTTTAAATTTTGAAATTGATCTTCACCTTTTATTTAAAATGGGGATCTTAGAATATGCTACGGATTTATTAATTCTGGAAATGAATCATGTTGTTTTTCGGATAAGGGGGTGTTCTCGAAGCAAAGTTTGCATAAATTGTTGATTTCTAAATTGCTGAATCTAGAAACCTAATTTCTATTACGGATTGGTGGATACGAAATGATTTTTTTTCAATTATAATTTTTTTAAAATAATGTATATTTACTATTAGATTAGAATATGTAAAACAAGCTAGAAATATGCAATTTTATATTGCAGAAATCAAATCTCAACTAAGATAATAATTGGGCTTACAGTCTGAACATCTTTCAAAATTTTCAAAAGGCAAATTCTTCCTACACCATAGTAATTCTAACCTATACTCTATTTGCCATTCAAAATGACAAAAATACTTTCGACCTTAAAGGCTGTAGATCAAAATATATTTCTGAAATTTCTTTTTCATAATAGATTTTTGGATTTAAATTTTTGGAATATATTTTTGAATTTTGAATTTTTTTTTTCTATAACAGATTTTGTGTTCTGGATTTTATTTTTTTTGTAATGTATTTTTTTCATTTTGAAATTTTTTTAGAAAAGAAATTTTGACTTTTGAATTATATTTTTTGAATTTTGGATTTTCAAATCCAAAATAGAGAGTAATTTTGGAAAATTTAAAAGATGGTTGGGTGCAGGTTGAAATTGATATGATGCAGGAAGAACTTGCCTTTTCAAAATTACTCACTATTTTGGATTTAAAAATATGGAATTCAAAAGTCAAAATTTTCATTATGAAAAAAAAATTCAAAATGCAAAAAAAAAAAAAAAACAAAAAAAAAAAAACAGAAAAAAAAAAAAATAAAAAAAAAAAAAAAAAAAAAAATCCACAGAAGAAAATCTGGAACACAAAAATCTGAAAATGTATTTTGGAAAAGCATTTTTTAAATTAAAAAAGGTGTTTCAGAAATACAAATGCAGACAAAGATTTCAGAAGTTTCTTTTTTCACACCCATTTCTTTCTTAATTGCTTTAATTTCTGAATCTGCTCTTTGAATTTTTTTTATTCAAGCAAACGCACTCTGTCCCAAAACCCAAAACTGTGTTGACACCAATGTTTTGAGGCAATGTTTTTGTTGTGTTTCTACCATATATATGATTCACATATATGAAATTTAACAGAATAAATTTTAAATTAAAAGAAGTGTTTTTACGTATATACGACCAATATGTATGAAATTTAAAAGAATAAATCAATAGAATAATTGTCTAATTTTATAATTTAAAAATATTGTCTAATTTTATAATTTAAAAATATGTATTATATTTTAAGAGTTGTAGTCTAGAGGCTCCGACACTCTTTAGAGACATTCTTAAAGACATATAAGTCATTTAATTTAAAAAATATTTGTTTACTTTTTAATAATTCTAATAACAATAATTCTAATAACAACAGTTTTAACACATTTTAACAAAATACCATTATCACATGAACAAAACTCATAGTGAATCAGGAATTTGCATTTGCAAAACAAGACTGAATGAAGAGATGGAGAAAATACAAGTGTGTTATTGATATATTTACATATATTATATTGTTTCCTTGAAATAAAATAATAATAATTTTTTATTCGCAGTAACCGTTTTAGTTTTATTTTAGTAGGAATCACTCATTTCCCCTTTTATTCATATTTTTTTATTATTTATTTCGTATTTTTTTTCTGTCTCATAATTTAAACGCACCCTTTCTGTATGAAACTGATTTTGAAAATAAATTAGTATTAAGCAATTTTTTTAGTTCAAAGCCTTATCTTGAAAACCGTCAATAAAATAAAATATTAATATAAAAATAAATGAGAAAGTAATTATATATACTAGTGGGAACACAAACAAGAATGCGTCCGCATTTCCATTTTTTATTTTTACTATTATTACATGTATATTTATATTTATTTAAATGAAATATAAATTTATGTGTATTTTGTATGTATGAGAGAGCTAGAGAGAATGAGAAACACAGAAAACATGAAAATATGTTATTGCGTTTCAAGAGATTTGAAAAAGAAGAAAGATAAAGTAAGAAAGAGCGAAAAGAAAAAAAACGGTAATAATAAAATCCCAGAAATTCAAGTTAGAAAGCAGTAAGTGGAAATTGAAAAAATGGAGATATATTTTAAAATATTAAATTAAAAAAAATGTTCTACATTCAAAACATTTTTAATATGTTTTAGAAAAAATAAAAAATGACAATGCCCATAATACAATAATAAAATTAAATATTAATATAAAATAAAATAGAAAAAAAATTGAGATCATAATTAAAGAATCCCCTCATATATAACATATTTTTTTAAAACATCATAAAAGAGGAAACGAAATGTTTATTCCATTAAATATTCAAGCAATTTTTATTTTTATATTCTCCACCTAGAGTATTGTTTACATTAAATATAAGATATGTTTAAACTTTCAACAGATTTTGATATTCATTTACACATATAGTTTCCTTTTATGATATATGTAGAGTTTACGTTTTTTTAAAATATAATTTTCTTGAGTATAGATTCGAGAAACATAAAATATTTATATTCTAAAATTGTAAAATAAAATAATAATAATTTTTCTAATACAATTGAAAAATAATTGAAGCAATCTATATTTCAATTGAAATAACTTTTAAGAGAAATTCCTAATATTAATGTATTTTAAAAGTTCAGAAATTAAAAAGATTTGAAATTGTGCAATTGGTGGAACTTTCTGATTTGCAGTAACCGTTTTAGTTTTAGTTTTTTTTTTTGTTCATATTTAAAACTCTGATAGAAATTAGGTTTCGTATTTTTGGATTTTGCGAGTGACACTGAGTAAAGGAAATGGAATTGGGCATTTATGAGATCAGTAACTGAGTGTGGAGAAGATAATGGACTTCGTCGTGAATTGAAGATGGTGTAACTCTTGGGCTTATGGGCGAAAAGTATATGATAATTACTTCCTGTACCCAATCAATTATGATTCGTATAATTTTTAAAACTCCCATTGTGCCCTTTTTTTCTTCATTTTGAAAAATAGTATATGGTAAGGTACAGAGGAAGTTCATTGTTGTGGTGAAGCTTTGTTTTGAGTTGCAAAAGAGGAGGCTTTAACGGAGTTGTGCACGGACGTTTAATGTAAGGTGTGGTTGTCAAGTTAATGAGGTAAGTAGACATTTGAACTCGTTTTTGGTGTTTCGTTCGAATTGAGCTGGTCCTGGATATCGGCATCCGAAAGTCTGGTTTTTGCATTACGGATGTCAAAATTCGGAAGTATGGTTTGTTGCTTCTGGACGCCCATGTCCGTAGCTGAAAATTGGCTTACGGAAGCCATTAATCAATTATGGATAAAAATATCCAGAAGCCATTAATCAATTACAGATCAAAATATCCGGAAGGCAATAATGAACTATGGATAAAAATATCTGGAAGGCAATGATCAATTACGGATAAAAATATCCAGAATACACAACTCAATTACGAATATAAACATCCGGAAGCCATGTGAGTGTACCTTGACTTCTTCAACGATGGTTCCTTCTCTAACTTCCGAACCTGACCGTGGCGACTGCTGCTTTGCCTACGATGATGAAGGTAACTGACAGTGATGCAAACGAACGGAGACGAAGGTGGATGACGGTGATAGTTGCACCTGTGGCTACTGGTTCACGCATAAACGAAGAAGAAGAATAATAGGATTGGGTGCAGATCACACTTAAGGTATTTTCAAATTCATTAAAGGTAGTTTAGTCTTTTCCTATATGCGATTGGGTGTCAATTCAAAATGATCGGGTGCAGGAAGAATCAGCCAAAGTAAATTTTATTAAAATAATTTTTTAAGTAATAAAGGAAAAGAAAGCGTGGGAAGTAACAAAGAAAATTGAATAAAATAAAAAATAAATTAGAATTATATTTTTTAGTTATTTATTTATTGAAGTTCGAGAAAGTGTGAAGTATTTTGTTTAGATTTTAGGAACTTAAGTTAAAGTTAAGAAATTCTCTTTAGAATAAATTCATGTATAAATAATATATTCCATGCTTTTAATATTATTAGGTATTGATCATAGTAATAGTAAAAGTTTACATTTAACAAGTTAAACGTTTGCAGTTTATTTTGAATATTAATGTGAGGTTTTCATAGATCTACGATACAAACAAAATTAATTAAATTGGTTTGATTTTGTTTTTCTGTTCGAATCAAACTCGAACCAACTGATAAGCTTTTGTTTACCGTTTTAAAATTTGAAAATCTAAACCAAATTAAAATGATTAAAATATATTTTATTTTTATTTTATTTTTAATTTTGTTGAAGATTTTGGTTTATTTACAGAATCTCATTGACATAAAACAAGTTCCTTAGGCTAATTTAGTGAATTTCAATTAAATTTTTTAAAAAACATATTGATATTTTTTAATTAAATTTTAAGTGATCTGAATCCATTAATATATTATTAATTTGGTTAGATTAGTTGAAAAAGTTTTGAATCCAAACTAAATTAAACCAATTCATATTAATTAGTTTAGATTTATGTTTCCTCTAACATCAAACTGATTAGCACATTATTAATTCATATGCATGCCAACTAAGTTTATAAAACACAAGCATCAAGACTTAGTTTTTTTTTAACTAAAAGGAATTTTGTTTTCTAGACTATTATATTCTCTAACAATGGTTGATTAAGAGTTGTTATACTAATTTCACATCTTTGACAATATTATCTTTCTATTTTTGTCATTTTTTATCACTTATTTAGAAGAATTAATTCTTATACGTATATTTGTGTTCATGCCAAATTACAATCCTACTTGTATGTGAGAATATTTTGTTATCAACATCAGTTGTGGACGTATGCAGATGATCAGAAAATGAAAATAATAAGTTGTCATACTTTTTCTTCGTGGACTGGTGATTGGAAGCTATAAAATGGAATCCTTCATATAAAAATTATTAGGAAAATAATGATTATTAAATTATACGTAATTATTGTACGCAATTATACGCAATTAATTTGATAATGATAGAATCCATTTATTGCGAGTAGACTACTGATTAAGTGTTTATTTTATCATGTTTTCTTATTACTCCTCAAAACTGTGACAATTAAAGTATTCTATTTTTAAATAATTTTTTTAGGACAAATACTTAGTGATGGATTTCCTATGAGCTCTTCTTGAATGTTTGGTGAAGATGGTGCAGAAGCTTATGGATGAGATGGACAAGGTCCTCCTAGGAGGTGTGATGACCTTGAAGGTGCATGAAGAGTGTGGACATGGGGAGGTTCGGCCAACCCCTTTTATAGGCTAAGGAGGTCGTAAATGTTAAGCTAACAGAAGATGAAATGCTAGCTAAATGTAATGTAAATGTGAAGCACATGGGCCACATGGAGCACATGGGTGCACATGGTCTTCCAACCTTCACAGGAAAAAGGGGTCCATCGACTGGATTACTAGACTGCCTTCCTTGCTTGCCTGCCAAAAAATGCAAAATAATAAGTTGTCACACTTCTTCTTCGTGGAGCGGTGATTGGAGCTATAAAATGAAATCTTTCGGACTAAAATTATTAAGAAAATAATTATTATCAAATTACACGTAATTATTGTATGTAATTATTGTACGTAATTATTGTACACAGTTATACGTAATTAATTTGATAATGATATTTATTACGAGAAGACTACTTGATTAAGTGTTTATATCATCGTGCTTTCTTAATTGTCATGAAATGACTAGTTTACTAAGGCATTCACATTCTATTTGTTATTGCTTTTATGTTAGATACTTAAATCTCCTAAAAAAATGTGAACATATTTAAAATGTTTAAATTAAGGGTTTGAAGTTTTAAACATAACCATTGAGAAACTATTCTTTTATTATGTGATGACTTAGTATAATGGATGTTTATTTTATGTAAATATTTAGAGCTAATTTGAATTGTAAAGACTTTTGTTGCTACTTTGTAACCAGAGCTGCGTTCTTTTTTATCATATACAATCGCATACTCTCGTCGTTGTCATCTAGCTTAGTATATCAATATTTGTGGTAATTTGTTTTACGTGCTTTAGTATACCAATATTTGTGGTAATTTTGTTTTACTCTTTAGTTCTCAGTGATCTTCTCATATATATTTACTATCTAATTCTTGAAACATGAATCAATGCTAAATAGCTATTATTGTGAAGTTGCAAAACTTTTAGAAGGTGCTGTTTCTAAACAGCAGCTATTTTGAGCCTAACATGTTTCTAAGACAACAGCTATTTTAACTTGAGAGATAGACAGATTGGGTATTGACTATGAGAAAGTAGAGAACTGATCTCTCTCCTTCAATTTTGTATCATTCAGTCTCTCTGAGAAATATATTTCCTTCAAATTCATAGGTAAATACAACCATTGATACTGAATTGCTAGAGTTTAATTATTTTAGCGGTTATATTGTATTTACACAATTATTTTAGAATTAATAAGGTATACACAATTATTGTACGTTATTGTACACAGATTATTTTTCGGAAAATGAAAATAAACAATTATCGTGTTTTTCGAGGAGGGGAGCCTGGAGGCTATAAAATGAAATCTGTCAGACCAAAATCAAGTTTCAAATAAATTTTGTTACCTTTTCACCTGATAATAAGAGTTAAATTATATATTAGTTTTTTTTTCTCGTTCTTTAGTTATTTTGTTTTGGTAGTTGTATCCTGATTTATTCTTTTCATATATATCTGTCGGACCAAAATCAGGTTTCAAATAAATTTTGTTACCTTTTCACCCGATAATAAGAGTTAAATTATATATTAGTTTTTTTTTTTTCTCGTTCTTTAGTTATTTTGTTTTGGTAGTTGTACCCTGATTTATTCTTTTCATATATTTACGTTTTCATTATTATTTTATTATAATGCTAGAGCTCGAAAAAATTATGTGATGTCTTGAATACGAAAGAAAAGAAACAATCTTGAATTTTATTTTCCTCCTTAATCTGAGTCCCCACACCAATGTAGTAACGTAAGCCATCAGTCGTCTGCATAATGCACGACGGACCATAGTCAACTTCCCAATCTGCGTCTTTCAAGCAGCCATCGAAGCCCAAAGCCTATGGGTAAGGGTAATTCAAGACCATGCCGACTGACTATGTGCCGAGAGCTCCTCCCTCGAACCCCTTCTGTCCTCCTTCGTCTTGTGCGCCAGCTACGTCCTCTACTGAATTAGGATATTTCCTTTCTACGTTCCAAAGAATGGCTTGGCATGCGTAAAGACCAAGCTACGGATGAGCGACTAGCGCCAAAGCGCATCCCTTTCTTACTTTAGCTTATATTTTTGCATGCTAATAAACTGACCTAGAAGCTTCTTTTAACACGCCCTTTGACTACGTTAGAGAATTTGCTAAGAGATATGACTTTTGGATTTCCCATAGTTGTATCTCATTCTTTCATGTGAAAAACCTTTCTAAAAAGTCTAAGAGCAGTAAGGCAGATTCTCTTGCATTCTTTGTCTTTCTTTATCCTTACCTAACGTACTTGCAGCTTGCCTTAGTATACCAATATTTGTGGTAATTTTTTTACATGCTTTAGTAAACCAATATTTGTGGGAATTTTGTTTTACTCTTTAGTTTTCAGTAATCTTCTCATATATATTTACTATCTAATTCTTGAAACATGAATCAATGCTCAAATTTCTTCTCATATATATTTACTATCTAATTCTTGAAACATGAATCAATGCTCAAATTTGAAATAGCTATTATTGTGAAGTTGCAAAACTTTTAGAAGGTGCTATTTCTAAACAACAGCTATTTTGAGCCTAACATGTTTCTAAGACAACAGCTATTTTAACTTAATTGCTAGAGTTTAATTATTTTAGCTGTTATATTGTATTTACACAATTATTTTAGAATTAATAAGGTATACACAATTATTGTACGATATTGTACGCAGATTATTTTCCGGAAAATGAAAATAAACAGTTATTGTGTCCAGACCGTTTTTGGATCCGTCGGAGGTAAGTGACCACACTGTTATTTTGATAGAAATTATGTTTGTCTATTTGTTTATGTAACATAAAATAAGCACTTTTAAATGTTTTTGGTATCATTGAATGTTTTTGGTTCCATTGGATATGACTGTTTTTATTTTTTGGTTATAGGATTTCTTAAACAAATATTAGGAAACCATAACACTGAATTAAGTGTTGTACTTTTGAAGGAGAAATTATTTTTTTGTTTTTGTTTTTTTAATTTAAAATGTGTTAGGAAAATTCTTAAAAGGTTGCACCTAGTTTATTTATGGTTTCGGGAAGAAATCTGGTATTTAATTCTTGGGTATATATTAGCTTAATATTGGAGTAAGTATACTTACTGCTCTGAAAGTTTGATAATTTTTTTTCAATTTTTTAATGTAAAAAGGCTCATGACAGGGTCAATCTTCGCACAATGGTAAGTCTGTTGCCTTGTGACTTTGAAGTCATGGGTAAAAAGTCTTGGAAACAGCCCTATACTGTGGGAGTAAGGCTGCATCTATCATACCCAAGTCCTGAATGTGTATAACTTTAATTTATGACTCTCGTACTTTAATTTTCTGAATGTGGGAGTAGGGCTGCACGTTTTTTTTATCATACACAATGATATACTCTCGTTGTTGTCATCCAACTTATTGAGCTTGCAGCATCGTGGTATTTCTGGAGTAGACTTTGATAAGCAGGTAAATACAACAATTGATATTGAATTGCGAGAGTTTAATTATTTTAGCTGTTATATTGTATTACACAAT
>Ga0123342_1007149_pt1 | contig 14953 bp, 9 predicted proteins | sample Turbeawhitnodule_FD_89960 | JGI IMG/M metagenome (GOLD analysis project Ga0123342, IMG submission 89960) | Root nodule microbial communities of legume samples collected from Mexico - Turtle bean Mexico white nodule | ecosystem: Host-associated > Plants > Roots > Nodule | place: Mexico: Nepantla...
ATTCATCCACTTGGTATTTTTTAAAAATTTGATCAAGCTTTGTCTCCCATTGTAGATATGCCTTAACATTTTTATTTCCATCAAAATAGGAAATGTATACTTCAGGCTCTATAGAATAATATATAATTCTAGGCTCAAAACACACCCCTTCTTTTCTTTGATACTTGGAGTCATAACTATTTTTCCTTTTAAGACTAGACTCTTCATCTTTATGACCCTTGCCCTTATTTTCATTTATTAAAAAATTGGTTAATCATATCCTTAAGATAATCAATTACAAATTTGTATACAAAATTCTTAACAATGGTGACTACTATATATATTAAGTATATATGTTTTTATTAATTATCATTTGATACAATTTAATTATTATTATAATTAAATGTTATGTTACATTAAAAAAGGCAAAGATATAAACTATATTTAGTCAAAAGTGGCTTTCTTTTTTTATTTTAGCCAAGAGTGACTTAGTATAAAAAAGTACTTGACGGGTTTATGAGTGATTACGTTCCGAAAGAATACTTTTACGGGGTTAGCTAAGAGTGACTATGAGTTGAAAGAATACTCGTTTGAACTTCACAATAGTAGTCTACCTAGTGGAACTTGACTAATTGGTAAAGCATTGAACGTAGTTTGCATTATCAGACGAACCAATATGAAAAATTCAGTAAAATTTCCTTCCCTAATCTATTATATTTCTTGTTATTTTGTTTGTGTTAACTAAATAAGGAGATCAGTTGTGAAAATGGTTTTCAAAAAACGCACTTATAGATCGTTTGTCATACAAACCATCATTTGACTACCCATTACAAGCATTACTTTGGAAACAAGTTTTAAAAAATTTTGAAAGACAATATAACCCTCCCTTCTTATGTTTATCCTATTTCATAATTGGTATAGGAGCTCAGGCTTTATAGATTCAGCGCCTTCCATTGTCTAGAGAAAAAGATTTAACGTGGCAGGAATGGAGCCACTTCAATTAATCACGGAAAGTTAACTAATCAAAATCAAAGTTAATTAACAAGGCCAAAATTTGTAGTTCATAAAAAAATCAAAGTTAACTAATCTTATTGTCATAGTTTGTGTCGTCGTTCTCTTCCTCTGAACAAAAGAAGAGAGTAAGGATGAGACTATCCATTACATCTAAAAATTTACAATATACCTCAAAATTTTACAACATAATTAGTCCAATAAATTTGCAATTGGATGAAACAACTTCTAAAAAAAAATATTGAAATCATGAATCATAACCAATAATGCAAAAAAAAATTAAGTTAATCACAAAATCATCAACATAAAATTTTGTTATCAAATTCGTACATTTAAGGTTCAAAGTTTGACACTTTCAATTATCCACCTTTCAATAATCATATTCGTATAGTTTAATTTTAGACCCCTCATGAAAATCATTACATAATCATTCTTTAAGTAATAGAGGCTCTTAAACGTTGTCATTATATCTTCTAGAGTCATAATGGACTTATGTCAATATGGATAGCGTTAGTAGGTCATATGCTTTCATGGATACAACATGAGCACTACTCACCTTCATGGTCTAAAAGTAAAGTCAAAAGGACATTTGAGAATAGCGTGTGAGACTTGTGATTTAATATACTAGGCTAGTTGTGTACATTAATGCAGGGTAACCATATCATCACCCTTTATTCCCCTTGGTCCGCTGACCTTTCTCCAGACTCTATATCCAATGTATCTATGTAACTATCCATATAATCTTTAAAATTCACATAACATTTACTTTCTTATTTTTTATACTTTATTTCAAATCTCAATATCATATTTCATCTTCCAATCATTCTTCCACGTTTATTTTTCATACAAACCTTGCAACTAAAATTTATTAACAAAACTTTTCGCAGCATAATGACTACATTTCGAATATCCCATAATTTTAAAATAGTCTAAATTTTAAGACAACAAATACAATTTATTCAAATAAATATTTAATATCAAATTATCAAGGTACTGAAAATTTGACATAATTGGATTATTTTTTTTATCAAATTACACTACAATCTTCTAATTCAAAATACATATTCTAGTATATTGTGTATAGATTTAAATCTTTCACGTATTGTTTGACTTAAAACAATAAACAAGGTTGTTTTCCAGAAAAAACAGTATCAATACAAAAAATTAAAATCAGAACGACAACTAGAAAAACATAATTCCCACATAAGAATTTGATAAGTAAACCAACAAACTTATTTTATTTATAATTTTTTCTACAAACCTTCAAATAAGGTGGTTTTCAAACCTATCCCTAAGTTTGTATACATAAGAAATCCATTTCTGGACTCAAAATTAGGCAAATTGTATACTTGGAGAAAAATTTGTCAAAATAGATAGTGATTGGGATTTACCCACTTACCTTAATGAAGTATCAAAGTGATGGTACTATAAGATTGAAATGGAAGGATCAAAGTGATATATTCCCTTATTTAAGTTACCCCTATGAATGAATAAATCATAACTCTAACTCTAGTTGAATGAAATTATATGACTAAGAATTTAAATAAATAAGAAAGGAAGAGCATAAAAGAGGAAAAGAAAATACTGTGTTGAGGTTGAATACACGAGTCTTCCAGAAATAGAGTCAAGTGTCTGAGTATGTGAGTCAGTAAAAATCTGACCAGAGTAATGTTGTTGATGAACGTGATAGACACTTGATGGTTATGTGAAATGTTTGAGAAATTGTATGAGAATTTATGAATTTTATGTATCAATTTGAAATTTAAATTATATAAAAAATTTGTTATAACTAGCTTACCCTATTATTTGTTTGTGTTTGTTTCTTTATTTGTGATGATCGTGTTGTACACGGGAGCAGATGAGATTGCAGGTAATAGAACTCCTAAGTGAGAAGCTGGAGGATGTGATAGTTTTAATTTGAATGCTCTGTTTTTTTTTTTAACTTTTGATGTATATATTAAAATCCCTATGAAGAGGGATATGTTTTTTAGATACAATTATGAGATAGTTATATATATTCATATGTTAAGTAGATAATGTTTCTTTTACTTTTATTTTATTATATATGGGTAAAAATTTAGGGATGTTACATTTGGTTAGAAAGCTTCGCTTAGGTATTTCTTTCTCTTAGTGTAGGAATTGTGAGGAAGATATGAGAGATATGGTTGTATTTATAGGAAAAACATTGCACAAAAGGACAAAGATAATTTGTAAAAAAAATATGCCTTTAATCATTGCAATTACAATAGGTAGGTTGAATTTGAAAGAGAAAAGGAAAAATCTTCTTGGGATTCGTCCACTTATTTTTATTGTTTCCAATTAGGACCAAACAATGAGCCTGAGCTCATGAGTTTGTAATCCACTATTTTGTTATTTTAACACTAAAAAAAATTATGTAAGCAGTGACGATTATTAAATTTTGTCATAATTATCTTTATAATATTACATCTTTATAACTGCTACAATTTTTATTCAAAAAGTGGCATTTACATTTTTCATTTTATAAATAGACTATATTCTCCCTCCCTTACGTTTTCATTCTCTTCATATCAATTATCTTTTTTGTGAATGAAAATTTAATTTCCTAAAAAAACTTATCAGTTCTCGTGTCATCTTCTTCGCGGTGGCACCGTCTTCTTTGTCTTCTCTGCATCATCATTTTCTCTATCTACTGCAATACCATCTTCTTCTCTATTGTCTAAAGATCTTGTTGTCCTTCTCGATGTCAACTAGTGTGATTTTCACAACACTCCACGATTCGTTATTTTTTCGTAATTCCTAAGTACTTGTTCTGTTATACTATTTTAGGGTTCACTATTTTGGAGTTCAGGGTTTTTTTGTTTTGGAGTTTTTACTTTAAGGTTTTTCTGCTTTGGGGTTTTGATATTTTGTTGTTTAACTTTGTTGTTTTTCTATTTTGTTGTTTCTTTGTTTAGTTGTTTCACTATTTTGATTTTGTTGTTTCACTATTTTGTTGTTTTTGTATTTTGTTATTTTATTGTTTCGTTGTTTTGTTATTTTTCTATTTCGATGTTTTTCTTTTTCCCTGTTTTATTGTTTTGCTATTTTGCTGTCATGGCATGGACGCCCGATAAGTGTCAAATTTCATTAATATTTCATATTAAAATATAGGCACTTATGAGTATTAATTGCTAAAATAAGTATAACACAACCCAAAATTTATGAATTTATACCTTTCTACATATTTTATGATTTTAATTTTAATAGGAACGATTTTTTCCCAAATTTGGTGTTAATTTCAGTATTCTAGAGGAGAATGAAGATGATTCGACAAAAGAAGAATATACAAAGTTAAAAAGGGAAAGTTGGAATGCATCAACACTCAACAAGCTGCCAAAACCCGTCAAAGAACAATCTCACCACCAAGGAAGTTGGGATGGACGACGTTTTGCTTTCTCAAGCGAGCTCATTCTCGCTTGAGCATGAATCCACTTAAGCGCAGACAAATTAGGTTAAATAGGGGGCTTGAGGCATAACCCTAGTGTGCAAGATTGAGAGGAAAGCACCATTGAGTGACTTGTAACCCAATTGGGCGAATAGGAGGTGTGAGAAATATTAGAGGAGACAGTCGTCAAGGAGAAACATCTTGGATCTTCTTTTTATGTTATCCTTGAGTGTAGTAGTCATCATGAGTGGTTAATTCTACCCTTTGGAATTGAGAGTAATTTGTTCAAACTCTGATCTATTGAGGTGATATCTGAATATAATATTTTGTTCTTGATTGATTATTGGTATTATTGTTTTGCTTCTAATTCTTGATCTAGAATCTTAAATTTGACTGGAAAGTATTTTTATGGTTCTGAACTAAGCAATAATGCTTAACATATTTGAGGGTTATGAATAGACTTGAAATGTTTATTGTTATTAACGTCTAATCTTAATTCTAAGTTATTTTTATAAATATGCGAGAAATCTATATTTAGGAAGCATCTTAATAATTTTATGTGAGGAATCGATATAAATAATTTTTATACGGTCATTAATATCAATCAAAAGGCACAATATTACTTTGCTAATCAAAATACAAAAGAGTGAGAAAGATGAAACTCAATCCCTATTTTTCCAATTAAAGCAACAAATTCTTTGACTTGTTTTCTAACTAATCATTGTCATCACAATAACTTTCAGCACAATTTTATTATTTTGTTTTATATTTAACAAATATTTTACTCTGATTAGTAATAACTTTAGTTGAGATATTTCTATTCATTAAATTCATATTGAAAATCAATTATGAAATAAGTTCATTGTAATTTTAATAGTTCTAAACTCGGATGAATAATTTTCATTGAAGTTTTAAAGTGTTTATAGAACTAAACTTAATTAGGTGACTAAGAATCTAATTGCAATTATTAAAAATTTGCTAGGGACTAAAATACAATTATTAAAAATAGTCAAGAACTAAGTTACAAATAGTAAAAAAATAATTAAAAACCAATTTATAGTTATGAATAAATATTTAGGGGTCAATTTGTAATTATTTAAAAATAGAGGGGTTAATTTGTAATGTTAAGAAATTTTAGAGGTTTATAGAAAATTATGAAAAAAAAATTAGAGTTAAAAAAAAACACAATTTTGCTCACCAAAAATGTAAACTAAATTTTTAAGTCAAGCAAAAGTAAAACCTAAATAATAATTAATTGCTTTTTTTTTATATCATGCATATAAAAAAAAGAGCAGGTTGTCTCATATGTACTTTTATGTTTTTGGTCATGAGAATGATTCATGTTTATTTAACTTGATCACGCCTTAAGCAAGGTGTTTAATCATTAATTAGATAATATTATTGAACTAATCTCAGATATTAGCTAACATATATTGTCTCTGGTTATGAAATATAGTGATGATCTTAGTTTCTTAATTGCGTTAAGACTAAATATTCTCGTTCAAAGAAAATAAAAATAAGTGGTTTAGTCGACTATTGTGTACTTTAGATGTGCTTGATTTGTCATTGTTCATTTTAGGGAGATGAGACCTAAAAAACTATTGAGAAGCTTCGTCTTCCTCTTGCAGAAGGCACTCCAACGCTCAAGTTGGTAAAGGTATTCGACACTCGGTTGTTAGAGCATTATACCAGATGATCCCTATGGTTATAAGAATGTGTGCTATTTATATTACCTTAGTGGGTTTTTCTTATTGGGTCAGATTAGGGAGTTGGACTGTGTTTAGGGCTACATTATCTAGTCCTTAATCGTGGATTAGCTTCACTGACTCTGCTTGAGCGTACCTGGATTTGAGATGTCGATCGGTCCATTGAAGTGGACCATGATATTGGTCGACCCAGTGATGGGGACCAAGACAAGTAATCAGTCTTCCGGGCCTCACTGGTACACTTGCCCCCCAAGCTCGAGTATGATTAATCCGAAGAGTCTTTGAGAGTAATGTGACGGTCAGGCTCCCGAGATTTGACGCGGGGTGTGGCCTCTACCGGTCGGGGTAATCGACAAGTTTTGATGCGTTTACATGGACCAAGTCTTTAAGGTGTCAGTTGGGTATACCGGTTAAAGCTACTTCCTTTACCGAACCAAGTCTTTGTGATATCGGCACGGTATGCCTGTTGAGGCTTCATCCAGACTGAACCAAGTTGTTGTGGTATCGGCAGAGTATGCTTGTTAAGGCTTCATCCAGACCGAACCAAGTCTTCGTGGTATCGGCAGGGTGTGCCTGTTAAGGCTTCATCCAGACCAAACCAAGTCTTGGTGGTATCGACAGGGTGTGCCTGTTAAGGCTTCGTCCAGACCAAATCAAGTCTTGGTGGTATCGACAGGGTATGCTTGTTAAGGCTTCATCCAGACCAAACCAAGTCTTGGTGGTATCGGCAGGGTATGCCTGTTAAGGCTTCATCCAGACTGAACCAAGTCTTGGTGGTATCGGCAGGGTATGCCTGTTAATGCTTCGTCCAGACCGAACCAAGTTGTGTAGTGTCGACGGGGTATGTCAATTAAGGCTTCATCCAGACCGAACCGAGTGTGAGGTATTGGCAGGGTATGCCTGTTAGAGCTTCATCCAGACCAAACCAAGTTAGGCGGTGTCAGCAGGGTATGTCAATTAAGGCTTCATCCAGACCAAACCGAGTGTACTTGAATTTTAGATGTCAGTTGGCCAATTGAAGCGGATCATGATATCGATCGATCCATAATAGGACTGAGATAAGTAATCAGTCGTCCGACCCTCACAATACAGTCATAAGCCCTCCAACCTAAGTGTTCTCATTTTACATGCCTAAGTGTTCTCATTTTACATACACATGTAGTAGAAATATGATTACGTGGTTTAAGAAGATATTACACATCACACATTACCAAAGCAGACTATGTAATTTACTACACAATTATATCTTTGATAGGTTATGTGGTCCTTTGGTTTTACAAGTTGGAATTAAATTTTAGTATAAGCTTGAACTTTGTTGAGATTGATATTTAATTTAAATCAACTTTTGTGAGTCCTAATATCTGTAGTTTAGTCAATCTGAATTTGAATTCTACTCAGTTAAGTTTATTTTTTTCTTTGCATGAGTTCACTTCCATATAAATTATTCTCTTTCTCTTCCATATAAATTATTTTCTTACTATTTATATGTTTTTGAGAATAACTCATTATATACAATCATTAAATAAAAACCAATTTTATAAATAAAAAATAATTAATTATTATATTGATTAAATTATATATATATTATTTTAGAAATTAAACAAAATATATTAATATCTAAACTAATTTCTAAAATTTTAAATTAATTTTTAATATTAGTATTTAATTAGTTAAAAAGGTTGTAACTATAAAAAATTGGTATCTAATTAGCTATCAATTAATTTAGATTCTAAAATTGATAGTTACAACTTTTTTAAGTAATTAAATACTAATTTTAGAAACTAATTTATAAATTTAGAAACTACTTTATATATCAATAATTATTTTTAGTTTTAAATTAATATTTAATTTAATTAATATAATAACTAATTTTCTTATATATTAAAATTAATTTTTATTTAATAATTTTTTTAACAAAGAATTAAAAGACTTATTTTAATAATGAATATCTTAATCTATTTTTTAAAATTATTGTTTTGTTTTTAGTTTAAATGAATATATCCTATTAATTTTCATTTATTAACTTTATACCATCTTATAACTCTTTGTCCCACTATAATATATATATATAATTTATTCTTTTATATTTTCGTGGAATAATTTTAATCTAACATGCTTTAATTTTCCATTTGTACTATTTCTTATTGAACTATTTAATTATTTATCTCTTTTAGTTTATGTTTTATATTTTATCCCTAAATTAAAATTTAATCATTAACAAAATTATCAATACTTAAAATAATCTTATTTAACAATTTAAAGTTTCTGTTATTAATTTAAAATATAAAACTATTTTTTTATAAGTCTACAATTTATACATTAAAAATAGTTATTACAAATTTTAATTATATAAAAAATATTTTTTATAAGATATATAAAAATAGTAGACAAAATTTTATTTTATTTTTCATTCATTATTCCGTTGAACAAAAACGGACGATGTGGGATATGGTCGTAATATGACCGTTACATAGTGGGATCCGAATTGTGAATGTTTTGAATTTCGTTGTTATTTTATTGTTGTAAGCACAACAATAGAATCCTTAAGCAACTAGTTCCCACAAAGGAAAGACACTCTTTTTCACACTTTCCCTCTTTCTCTCTGCAGCATCACCATGAACAGACAAATCACAAGCCCAGTGATCAAAGAAGAAGAAGACGAAGGAACAAAGGAAGTGGTTCAAGAAAAAGAGGAAGGAACAAAGGAAGTGGTGGTTCAAGAAAAAGAGGAAGAAGCGTCTCACCCTTACGCCTTTCATGTCTCTGGTCCTCGCAATTTGACCAACCTTAACTGGAGAGACCTTATCAGTTCTAGCTGGTGGGTATGCCCTTTTCATGTTTTCCTTTAATTCTTCTGAATCTGAGATAAATTTAGGTTTTTGGCATGTGGGGTTGTTGCCTTTTGGACCCATTTGGCCAATGGTTGAACCTTAGTGTGGAAAGTGTAATTTGGCTTCTGGGTATGGTTGCCTTGAAGTTGTTAGTGTGATGGGATTTTAGATTTTAGCATGAGGCTGCAAAGTTTGAAAATGGGTTTGTAGGGAGTTTGAATTTTGGGGTTCGATTGAAAATGTAGAAATTTTATCCGAAGGGTTTGAATTTCAGTCTTTTGGACTGAGAATTTTCATCAAATGGCAAACGTAGCAAGATGTTTCTTGGATATGATCTAACTGATTGTTTGATGTGTATCTTCTTTTAGTTTCCTTATATGTTGATCGTTCATATGCCTTATGGGTCTTTGACTTGTGTATTAATCTGGGCCTAACTTTTTTACTTTGCGAGATTTAATTTGTTTTGAAGTTGAACTGGTTTAATTATAGCATTCATTCTTAGTTTTCTTTAATTAAGTATTTAGAATAGAATTTTTGGTCTGATCATTCATGCTGTGTATAACTTATATTTTAAAACTACATATTTTTTCTTGAATTTTTAAATTTATTATTCCTTTAAAGTAGGTCAAACGACCCATTGACCCACAAATCTAACATAGCCAAATTGAACCAAAAATTCATAACCCCTTCAGAATATTTTGAATATGGATGAGATCAGACTGTGGTATTGTTATTACTTGGTTCGTTGGATTGGACCCATCAGATTAGATCGTTTATTTTAACATAAAAAATTTGAAAATCATAATCTTTTTCTCATTCATTCTTGTTCATAAAACTCTTCACTACATGGTCTCTTTGAACTCTAGCAAAAGTGTCTTATTCTTCACAGATGCCATTTTGATCCTGATGGAAAAGCATCCAAGTTATACTGGCTCAGAGCACATTCTTGCAATGTATGTGTATACTGATGAGTATTAAAACTCTTCACTACATGGTCTCTATGAACTCTAGCAAAAGTCCCTTATTCTTCACAGATGCGATTTTGATCCTGATGGAAAAGCATCCAAGCTATACTGGCTCAGAGCACATTCTTGCAATGTATGTGTATACTGATGAGTATTTTGTTTGTATGCAGGAAGGATGCAAATTACAAAAGAACTGTCATTGCTTGTTTTATACAGGCAGTTTACCTGCTTGAACTTGACAGACAGGAGAACCGAACACAAGAAAATGCTCTAGCTCCAAATTGGTGGATTCCCTTCAAGTACAAGCTCACACAAACGTTGATTGATGAAAGAGATGGATCCATTTTTGGTGCAATACTTGAATGGGACAGATCTGCAGCAATGGCTGACTTAGTACTAATTAGACCAAGTGGTGCCCCCAAAGCTGTTTTAGCTCTGAGAGGAACATTGCTCAAAAGCCCTACAATGCGAAGAGACATCGAAGATGACCTTAGATTTCTTGCCTGGGAAAGCCTGAAGGGCTCTGTCAGGTTTAAGGTAGCTTTGGAGGTACTAAAATCAGTCTCGGACACATATGGAAGCAGCAATGTTTGCATTGCAGGGCATTCATTGGGAGCTGGTTTTGCTCTTCAAGTGGGAAAAGCATTGGCAAAGGAAGGCATCTATGTGGAGACACATTTGTTCAATCCACCTTCTGTTTCACTAGCCATGAGTCTGAGAAACATTGGAGAAAAGGCTGAGTTGGTTTGGAAGAGACTTAAGTCCATGCTTCCTTCTTCAAGTAGTGAAGAAACTGAAGCTGTTAGCAGTGGACTGAAGAGTTGGATACCACGGTTATCTAGCTTCAAGAATGCTGGTTTTGGGGTGGGAAAATGGGTTCCTCATTTGTATGTAAACAACAGTGACTATATATGTTGCTCTTATACAGACCCTGAATGCTCAGAGGAGAAGAATGATGCTGAGAAGGAGAATGTTGGTCCAACAAATGGACAAGTTGCAGCAAAGTTGTTTGTGGTCACCAAGGAAAAGCAGAAATTTCATGAAGCTCATGCCTTGGAACAATGGTGGTCTAGTGATGCACAACTTCAACAGGCTAATAGCAAACTCATAAGCAGACAGCTTAAATCTTTGTATACAAGTGCTGTTTCTTCGCCTGTAATGCAGGGAAAACTACCTAGGTAACAATGGTTTGTGAAATAAGTTGAAAAAAGTACCTAGGTAACAATGGCTTGTGAAATAAAGTTCTAAGTCTTAATTATACTTTTTGCTTTCTTATATTTTTCCTGCAAACAAATTGTATCATTGTTTTGCTTATAATGAAGCCATTCTTTGATGATTTAATTGTTTCATTCTCAAGTTTATATGCATCACCAATTTTCTTTTTAATCGAAGATGCTGAAGTATTAGAGATAGTGATGGAAGAGCAATTTCATGATTCAAAATTATTTGGTCCAATTTAATCACCAAATATATTATTATAAAAGAGTAAATTTATTGGTTGTAGAACCATTAACCGATTTCAAGAGAAAGTTTTTCATATTGAAAATTATAAATCTTATGTTTATCTGGTTGATGAAATATTGCTGGAAATATTTACATTTTTTTAAAATAAAAGAGTAATATATTATTTTTATTAATATTTTTAATTTATTGTTATATTAATTTATTAATAAGAGTAGTAACATTATATTTTTTCCATTAATTTCTTTTTATTTTAGCTCTGAGAAGTTGGAGAGTCTCGCCGTTCATGAGAATGTTATTGTGGAAAGTTTGGAAAAAAAAAACATTTTCAATGGAAATGTAAACAATTCCCAATTTTTTTATTTTGGATAAAATAAAAGTTTTACTTCTACAAAATATCCATTAAATATTTTTTTTTCTCTGATAAATTATGATATTTAGTCCTCGGTCCCTAATAATTTTATTTGAACATTGTCCTTCCTAATATTTTATTTTATTTTATTTTTAACCCTAAAAAGAACTTGAAAAGAAAGAAGTCTTGGGTCTGTATTGGATAACACAAGCTCACTCCATAATGTGGAGTTCACCTTATCACATAATACGAGGAAGGCAATTGCTTCCTGCACCCGATCAATTATGACTGGTACCCGACGAATTTCAAAAATTTCCATTGTGCCCTTCTCTTCTTTATTTTGAAAAATATTGTATGGTAAGGTAGAGGAAGTTCATTGTTGTGTGAAGCTTTGCTTTGATCTGCAAAAGAGGAGGTTACATTCATTGTTGTGCACGGACATTCAGTGTAAGCTTCGTTTGCCAAGTTAATGAGGTAAGTAATCAATTTTCAGTCATTTCTGATTTATCGTTTGAGCTCAGCTGGTCCTGGATATCGGCATCCGGAAGTATGTTTTTTTCACTATGGATATTAAAATCCAGAAGTCAAATTTTTCAATTACGGATGTCAACATCCGGAAGTGTGGTTCTTTGCTTCCGAACGCCCATGTCCGTAGGTCATAATTGGCTTACGGATGTACATATCCAGAATTGTTTTATGCAATCCGGATGTATATATTCGGAAGCTAACTGTTGATATTTTTTTTTGTTATGGATTTATTTATCCGGAAGCTAAGTGTTCATTTTTTTTTCAGTAGCCCAATGGATACAACAGAGTCATACATAGGAGTTTTAGGGGAGATTGATGTGTGGAATGGATTAGATGTTGTTGATATGGAGCAATCAATAAGTTATAACGCATTAGATAATGAACACAGGGCACATGAGTGTAGTGAGGCATTTTCTACAGATGAGGTATGGTCAATGTTGGGTTGTGAATGCTTTTTTTATGAATTGTTTTAAAATTTGGCATATATTATTGTAGGTATTCTGTGATCGAGATGAGATGTTAGAGTGGGCGAGAAGTGTTGGCTATAGTTATAGGTTTGTTATTGTTACATTAAGGTCGGATACATGGACGGGCCAACGAGGAAGGATGACCTACGTATTGTTAGGTTGTAAGAGAGGAGGTAAATACAAATGGTATAAAAAAGAAGTAGATTTCAGTCGAACGGGAAGTAGGAAGTGTGAGTGTCATTTCAGATTGCGAGGCAAACTAGTCAAAGGTGGTCAAGGGTGGATGGTTGAATTAATTTGTGGTTCTCACAATCATGACTTGGCAGAGACAATGGTGGGTCATCCGTATGCGGAAGGTTAAGTATAGAGGAAAAGGTTATGGTTGAGGATATGACTAAAACTTCGGTCAAGGCAAGAAATATTTTACTAACCATGAAAGAGAGAAATGAGAAGAATGTGACGACGATTAAGTAGGTTTATAATGCAATCACTGTTCACTGAAGATCGTAACGAGGTCACAGAACATAAATGCAACAACTTATGTTGTTACTGGAGCGAGACAGGTACGTGCATTGGTGTAGGTGTGATGAGGTCTCGAATATTGTGCAAGATATATTTTGGACACACCCAAATTCAGTTAAACTGGTCAACTCATTTAATATTGTCATATTAATGGACAGTACGTACAAGTATAGGATGCCGTTACTTGAGGTTGTTGGGATTACGTCAACATGTTTGACTTTCTTCGTTGCATTTTGTTTACTAGCAACAGAAAAGGAAAATATTTTTTTGTGGGCCCTTGACAGACTTAAAGGGTTGTTTCTAAGAGTTGATTCATGCCCTAGGGTGGTGGTATGTGATATAGATGTTTCCTTAATGAATGTAATTAGAATGGTGTTTCCTGAAGCTTATAATTTGCTCTATCGATTTCACATTGATAAAAATGTGAAAGCAAAATGTAAAATGTTGGTGCATCCAAGAGAGGCATGGGATCAAGTAATGGAAGTGTGCGGATCTGTTGTGGATTGTGATATTGTTGAGGCCTTTGAAGATCGTGTCAATGCTCTTCGAGTTGTCTGTTCTCCATGGCCTATATTTGTTGATTATGTGATGGATACATGGTTACATCCACATAAAGAAAAATTTGTGAAGGCATGGATAGATAAGGTGATGCACTTAAGAAACACAACAAGTAACAAAGTTGAGGCGGCACACTAGAACCTAAAAAGAGTTCTTCAGAATTCTTCGATGGGGGATTTATGTTTCTGCTGGGATTCCATTAATAGGATGATTATTTTACAACATAATGCAATCAAAGCTTCATTCCAAAAGAGTCTGCATGTGGCTGGACATCGGTTTAAGGTTACAGCTTACAAAAAATTGATAAGTTTTGTGTCTAAATATGCTTTGAACCTTATTTCAGAAGAGGTTGATAGGGTTAAATCAGTGGGGTTTGATAAAAGTAGGTGTGGATGTACTCTTACATGTACTCATGGTCTTCCTTGTGCGTGTCAATTGGCTTCGTTTGGTGTTGGTGGCATACCACTTAAATCAGTACATGTAATGTGGACTCGTTTAAGCTTTGAAGACATTCCAACTGAACAATCTTCATCTGAGTTGTCAGTTGATAGAGTTTGAGGTCATCGCGAAGCGGTTCAAAGAGTTGGATGTTGCAGGTAAGGTTAACATCAAAAGTAAATCGTAGGAGATTGCCTTTCCAGAGAAGACATCTATTTACGCACCAGATCATAAGGTGAAAACAAAAGGTGCTGTAAAGATGTCTCGTCCTACCAAATTCATGAGATCAACTAAGCGATTCCCTTCTTATTTTGAACATGTGGATTTCTTACACTCATAACATGATAGTTGTGCAAGCAAAAAATCTAATGAAGGAAGCTTACCAGAAATTGTACCAGCAAAATGTATTCCTTTCCTTGATCAGTTCCCTGTAGGGTATCATCCAAACATTGTTGATGTTGTCGACGTTAAGGCTGATGGCCATTGTGGCTACCGTGTTGTTGTTGCCCAATTGGGAATGGGAGAGGAGTCATGGGCTGTTGTTTAAATGAATTTGTTAAAAGAACTAAGTGAATAGAGACAAGAATATGTTTAACTCTTTGGTGTTGATGATAGATATGAATACTTGAAGAAGTCACTTCTAGTGGAGCACATGTCTATGGTACCAACCACTAACACCCTTTCATTTTTACATTGCATTTCTTCATTTAACTTTGTTTCTCAATTGTA
>Ga0123342_1007150_pt1 | contig 14947 bp, 7 predicted proteins | sample Turbeawhitnodule_FD_89960 | JGI IMG/M metagenome (GOLD analysis project Ga0123342, IMG submission 89960) | Root nodule microbial communities of legume samples collected from Mexico - Turtle bean Mexico white nodule | ecosystem: Host-associated > Plants > Roots > Nodule | place: Mexico: Nepantla...
GATTTTAGTGATATTTTTTTTAATAGAAATGCAATACTTTTAAAATGTTACTAAAATTTTATATACACGAGTGATTATAATATATATATATATATATATATATATATATATATATATATATATATATATATATATATATATATATACACATTTAGTAACATTAAAAAATTATTACTAAAATATGAAAAATGTTACCAATATAATTTACTATCACTTTATAAAATATTAAGTGTACTTTATATTACTAATTACTTTTAGTAATATTTATATAAACGTTACTAAAGATTTTAGTGATATTTTTTTTAATAGAAATGCAATACTTTTAAAATGTTACTAAAATTTTATAGTAATATTATTTAATAAAAAAGTAATATTATAATTTTTTTAATGTAAGGCTGTATTTTTAAAAATAATACAAAACACTTTTAATAACATTTTTTTAGTAATAAAAACAATATTATAAACATGTTACTAATGTAAATATTTTATAACATTTAACAAATGTTGCTAAATTGTTTATTTTAACATAAATATTTTTAATAAATTATGTAAATAAATTTTCGTTTAATAAACAAAAATTATGTCCATTGATACTAATTTTCATCACAACCTAAACTAACAATATAAAAAATAAATAAATTTTTAAGGTTAATAGTGTAATTTAATATATTTAGTTAAATTTTAATATTTTTAAAATTAATTTAAGAAGCATAATAAAAGGAATCGATTAACTATTATAAATAATTTGTGTGTGATTTTATACCCAAAGTAACTCTAACCTTTAACTAATAAAAGTTGAAATAACTCCAATCAATAAATACACAACAATCATAATGTTTCGAAATAAAATGTTAACATTAATAATCATAACACTAAAAAAAATAATTAAATAAAAACAAATTTAAAAAATAATAATAATTAATTATCATATTAACTAAATTAAATACTATTTTAAAAACTAAAAAATATTTAATATTTAAATTATTTTCTATTATTGATAAATAGTTTTTAAATTGATAATTAAATATCAGTTTATAAACTAATTTAGATACCAATAAATTGTTTAGTCTCTAAAATAGTACTAATTTAGTTAATATAACAACTAATTATAATTTTTTTTCTAAAACTAGTTTCTGTTTTTATTAATAGTGTATATAAATTTTGTAACTCATAAAAATAACAAAGACATTATTGTAATAGAGGGAAATCACAAAAATAATATATATATATATATCACTTTTAATCTAGATATTACAAATAAGGCTTCAACCATGTGCCATTTGTCTATTTTTTTATTAAAAAAATTGTCTCAAAAATTTACATAATTAAATATTTCAATAAAATGAAAATCGCATAAAAAGACTAGATGTGACGATGAAAAATACAAACAATAGTCTACATTCATTTTAATTTTATGATTATAAAAATAATATATTTAAATTTATGAAGTTTCAACAGCGACGTCTATGGAAAAAAAACTCTATTGTCAAAACTATTAATAGTTGTTCTTTATTTGTTGTCACCATTCTCACTACTATTAATTTAAAAAACAGAGCATGTTCAAATAGAATGAATTATATTGATTTTTATCTTGTTTTAGAATCTTGTTAACTTAATGTATACAATAAAAGAATTATATAACTCTTTCATCTTATCTTATGTTGTATTTTATTGTTCTTATCATCATCCATATTTTTACTATTTTCATCATTCAAACTCTACTAAACATTTTAATTGTCCTATGTTTGTTTATTCAACATATTTTACAATAATCATAATTATTAAGAAATGAATTTTAAATTTAACTCATTTGATTTACATGTTATTTAGCATAAATACTAATACAGACACTGATATAACACGAACATGTAGATACGTCTAATCTCTAAAATGTATGACACGTAGACACAAATCTATATATTATATAATTATGAATTATATAAATTAACAATAAAAATTTATGTCCACATGTATGTTTCAGTTCTTTCATGATTGTTAAAAAGGATTTGTTCTTCATTTTTATAATCATAATAAAAATTTATACAATAAATTTCAGTTATTTTAGAAAATTAATGTGTTTTTTCTTTTTAAAATTGTATTAAAACTGTGTTAGAATTGTTAAAAATCTAACATGTACCGGTGAGGGCCGTACTTTTGATGACATGTCTCCGTCCCCATCACTGGGCCGAACGAGGTAAAGGCTCACGTCCGTGGGATTGTCCGACATCACAAGTCTAATTACGCTCAATCAAGGTCAACGAAGTTAATTCACGATTAAGAGCTAAGTAATACAGTCCTAAACGTGGTCCAACTCCTTAACCCGTCCTAATAAGAAAAGCCCATCACAGGTAATATAAATAACACATATTCCAAGAATCAGATACGTCATCATATATAGTGCTTTGAGAACCGAGTTTTGCTTACTTAAGTGTCGAAGTGCCTTTTGTAGGTACCCTCCGAGTCTGGATTACGAGAAGACTGAGAGTCAAGGTTAAGAAGGAAGAGCGAGGAGTTTGCAAAGAAAATAGCTAAAGGTCGATAGATGGAAATAGAATAATCCTCTCAATAGTTCTCTAGGCCCTAACCCTCATACGAGAACATAACAAATATTTTTTGAATTAGACACTTCACCGATATGTGTCCTACAGATGTCATACGAATGTCAATATTTGATACGTGTGTCCAACACGAATACACCATTTAAGAAACGTATTTGAGTTCCATAGTTTACAAGATACAAATTGCACTCACTTATAAATTTTCCATAGTAATTCTTTTTTGCAGTTTTTTTTATGAATTATAAATATTTCTTTGACTTTGGAGAAGGCATGAGAAAGATTGAAGGAGATTAATAACATTTGAAATATTCAAAGGAGGAAAATAATAGAAAACGATGAACACTTGTGTTTTTTTTCCTATCCTCGGTTTCTCTAATTATAAATATACAAGTAAAGTGTTTATTTAGCATAAACAATGTTTGAGAAGGTTATGGAAATTAACATAATTATGCACCCTTAGTTGGAGTAAATCAATAATCACGCGTTAAATATGATGATTACGTTGAGATTAAAGTGAAAAGACTTTTACATTGTGCACTGTTACGAAGCATGGCCATAGTTCAAAGACAAGCTTTCTCAACTTTGAAGCGTGCAATATTTGTCTAAATCATCCACTTTCTAATAAAAACAAATCCACTTTCTTCCATCATTCTATACTTTAGTTTCATCATCTTTGACTTTGCTTTAGTCTAAAGAAGAAAGACACAAAAATAAATAGACTTAATCTTTTATGATTATTAATTTTGCAATTTAAATATTAAACATTGACCTTTTATACCCTTTATATATTAATATTAAACACTTTTTTAATGTATTTAGTATAAAATAGTGTATTTTTAACACATTTCACAAAAACACAGATATTCAAACTTAAAAAAATAGGAAGGACAATGTTTCATTTTAAAGAGTTTTTGCTGTAAGTGTTCGTGACACCAAATGTTACAATTCATATGGTTAAGATCTACTATTTTTATGTCAATGTTCAATTTTTAAAAAAAATATAAAAACGACAAAGTATGCTTGGTTTTAATGATTCTGTCTATCTGTTGAATGAAGTGTTTATTACTATACTAAATGTTATATTTTAAACTTGTGATCTTGATTCAAATATCAATTTATCAAACAATTATTATTATATAAAAAATTATAGTTCACATAATTAAAATATAACTCTTTCTATTTGATAATAAAAGCATAATAATAAATCAAAATATCATAATTCAATTTAACATAGGATAGAACAAACAATTGATTCACCCTATTATTAATCCCTTGCTAATTTAGGAAGATGAATTAATCTTAACTTACACTTACCTACCAACTTACCTTGTTGTTGAAAGTTAAAATATTTAATTTTTTTTATTATATCTTTTAAATGATAAAAACATAATAGTATAATTTATGTCATCATTTATTGTAATTATTAATTATAATAAAATTATTTACCATATAAATATAATATTTCTCATAATTGATTTAATTAAAAAAATTCCTCATTTTAACCCTAACTCGCTAAAAAAAAATTTAAGATTAAGTTTAAAAATTAAATACATGATTACAATTCCTCATTTCCGTAGATTCCCTATTTTCCAATTAATTAAGCTTCTATTATATTAATTCAATTACAATTATTTCTTGAGTGTATTATAGATTTGGCATGATTTTTCAATTAATTTGTAGTTGATACATTTTGATTGGTATAAAAACATTATTTATTTATTTATATTTTTTATTGATCATGATAAGATTCCTATAAGGTTACGTGGCACAAATACTTTAATTTTGACATTGTCAAAAAATTCAAAGTTTGAAACATCAATAAATGAAGTGTGGAAAATCCAATCATACTCACACCACACACAATTTGTGACGCGTGCATCATACACGCCTACTCAAGCGTTTTAAAATTACTTATACTTAAGGGTTTTATTCTTCATATAAGGTTTAACATGTAATATTTAGTGTAAATTAGAACTGATTCTAAATAATATTTTCATATAATGTTAAAAACTACTATTAAAATTAATATTTATTATACATAATAATTTTTTAAAAATATATAATTAGTTAAAAAAATATTTATGAATTAAAAGTAACCATGCTTGATTAATTTTAAAAAGTTGATTTTTTTTTAATTTATAAAGAAACTTACATAAATTTGTGGATATCTTAATAGATTTGGTTAACTGAATCAGATCTAAATCTTAATCTAACTTATAGGTTGTCGTATATTATAAAAATGAGAAGAACTCCAAGAAATTGGATGAATTAAAAATTAGAATAATTTATGCTACAAAACAAGAGTTTGATGGATAAAAATATCTGTGTGATGCAATGACAGTGAGTGAGGAATAGGCGCGTGGGGAATGTAGATTCTGACAATAGCCCCACGAGTTCGTTGTCTTCCTCATCACAACACGACCAGTTTTTTTTGTTTTAATTAAGAACCAACATCATATCTTATACATTCACACATCTTCATTCAAATACTCAAATTTACTTAATTATCCCCTTTTCATTTTATAAGTATAAATCAATATTTAAGCCATGTTTATGAATTTTTATTTAGTAAATGTATAATTATTATATAAGTGGAGGGACATAAGATGGTATAATACAAGAACACATACATAGATACTGAAAATCCATTATTTTTTATTTCAATATTATTATTTTAGTAATTTTTATATTATTTAAAACTGTGACATTAGATTTTACAGAAGTCTTTAGATTGTGAAAGTGTGATTTTTGAGATAGAAGATAGAGTGAGATTATTAGCATTTGGCAATGGGGGTGGTAAGTGGGACCCAGTGATTTTTCACCCTCATCTTGTTGTGCTTCTGCTTCTACTACTTCTACTGCTTCAGCTTCTACTTCTTACTTTCTGAGCCTCACCTTTCCCTTTCTCTCTTTTCCTCCTTTCCTTCAACAATGGTGGTGGTGGCTTTTGGGAAAGCTCTGTCTTTTGGCTCTTGGAGCTCAAAAGCGAGAGCACCTTAGATTTAAAGATCGGATTCGCTTTCATTGTATCCCTTTTCTCAGGTACATTCTCATCGTCCCTTCTTTCTCTCTCTAAGCTCTCCCCCACCTCCTTTCTCTCACTATAAAGTTTGAAAGTGATGTTTTTTTCACCTTCTCTTTTTTGGCTTTTCTTTTTATTTATCCATGCCTGAAAATTCCAGCATTTGAGTCTGTTTCTAAATTGGTTTTCTTCGGGGGGCATTTATTAGCAAGTGGTTTGACTCTAGAGAGTTTTTCAACACTCCGAAGAACATAAAACTTGTGACCCGTTCTTCCCTCTTCTTTTCCTACTAACTTCTAAGCCTGATAAAGTTGAACGGTTTACACGTTCGGTTCTTGTTTTTTCTCTATTTTTGACTGTATATATATTTCACTTTTTCATGTGTTTTCTGTGTTTTTGTCTGTTGTCATGCTGAGATAACATAAGTTGAATTTGATTTAACTTCATTTCATTTTATCTTTGTTTAGCATACTTTCCTTTTTCGTTTTTTGTAATACAAATGAAACCGTTCAACTATGAAGGCGTTCACGTTTCAACGTTTGATTGCGGCTGCTTGAAGGGCCATGCCTGTGACTCATTCTATATTTGCCAAAATAAAACTCCTAAAACCCCTTCATACTGTAACATAATTCAACCTCTTCTTTTTTCCTCAAGATATATGCTGTTTTCTATGTAGTTACAAGGATCTTGGGTCTGTTGTTTTAGTGAGTAACTTACAGTAATATCTGATGCTGAAGATTGAGGAACTTACGGTTTGAAGTTTAAGGGGCGTTTGAGTTTGTGAATACGAAGAATATGGATCAAAATAGAGGAGAGAGCTGGAGGGAATTAGTGAAGAAGATGCTTCCTCCTGGTGCTTCCATTCCTGTTGATGCTTCTAATCTTGATTACTCAATAGCCATGGAATATGTTGGTCCACCAGTTTCATATGAATTGCCAAGAGTTGAGCCTCTTGATGGAAACTCAAGAGCAATTCCCACTGCTGAGCCACTCTCTGGATCACAGAGATCAAATACCCATGTGGGGTCTATGGTGATTGAACCAATCCCTCTGCCCGTGTCTCGTATTGCCGGTGTAACAAGTTCTCCTAATCAAAGTCCGAGGGTGTCAGGAAGCTCAGATTCTGTGGTTTCTGTCTTACAAAACCCAGATCTTTCTTCCGCTTCACCTTCAGCTTCACCTGCTTCAGTACATAATCCTCCAAGTAATCCTCCACAGCCGGTGGTTAATGAAGTGAAGAGGGCGCCGGTTGTCACTTTTAATACCGTTGATAGATCTCAGAGGAAAGAGGTGGAGGTTGTGAAGCCAGTTTATTCTGAATATGTTGGAGTTTTGAAGGAAAGGAAGAAGAAGAAAATAAGAGTTTGTTATAGGTGTGGAAAAGGGAAGTGGGAAACTAAGGAGTCTTGCATAGTGTGTAATGCCAAGTATTGCAGCAACTGTGTGCTAAGGGCAATGGGATCAATGCCTGAAGGGCGCAAATGTGTAACATGCATTGGTCAACCAATTGATGAATCAAAGCGTCTGAAACTGGGTAAATATTCGAGGGTGTTGTCCCGATTGTTAAGTCCTCTGGAAGTCAAGCAAATTATGAAAGCAGAGAAAGAATGTTCTGCTAATCAGCTTCGGCCGGAGCAGCTTATCGTCAATGGGTTGCCCCTGAAGCCAGATGAGATGGCAGAACTACTTGGATGTTTGTTACCTCCACGGAAGCTGAAACCTGGTAGATATTGGTATGACAAAGAGTCTGGTCTCTGGGGAAAGGTGATGGATTCATGCTTTATTACTGAAAATATTTATGCTTCCATTTTCCCTTGTACGGATTATTATTTTTTCGTTTGGTATCGGATGGAGTATCAGAATTTATATTTTCAAATTCACAGGTTAACTGAAACTATATGTCATATTTCCATTTTTCCAAGCATTTGTAGAAGTTTTGTTTTTAAATTCATCAGGTTAACTTATCAAAGTACTATATTTCAATTGGTCATTGGATAACGGGAATTAACTTCTGTCTTTATTCATTTAATAGGAAGGAGAAAAACCTGACAGAATCATAAGTTCAAACTTGAATTTCACTGGGAAACTTAGCCTCAATGCTAGTAATGGAAACACCGAGGTTTACATGAATGGTCGAGAGATCACAAAACTTGAACTGAGGGTACTCAGGGTAAGTGTTTATCTACTAAATTTTAACCACTTATAATTACTAAAGTTATCTGCAATGCCAAAGGTGAAAGTGAAAATGAAAACACTGGGGTGTCCCACCAGATTGTTCAAGATACGAACAACTGGCTGCACCTGTTTCCCAAAGCTGAGATGATTTTGGAAATGATAAAATATTCTTACATAATACCTGAGAAAATATTTAGCTATAAGACTTTTCTAATCTTTGGATGATCCATAAGGACAATAGTAAGATATTCACAACCAGGCTGTAAATGTGTCATGAGGATCCCTTTTAATCTTTGGATGATCCGTATCATTATCATATTATCATGGGATTATGGTATTATTAGAATCAATGGATTAACCTTTTTCTTTGATTTTTCAGCTGGCAAATGTGCAGTGTCCTCGTGATACACACTTTTGGGTTTATGATGATGGTCGTTATGAGGAGGAAGGTCAAAATAATATCAGAGGAAACATTTGGGAGAAGGTACTTGCCAACTAAATATTTTTTTGTGGGAACATCTCACGCTCGTAGGAGCATGCAGAATATGAATGAAAGACCTGTTTACATTTTCCTTGACAGGCCTCAACAAGATTCATATGTGCCTTATTCTCTCTACCCTTTCCCCATGGTCAGCCTCATGGGCTAAAGGATGAAACTAGTCACTATACCACAGTACCTGTTTATCTGGAACAGAAAAAAACTCAGAAGCTTCTTCTTCTTGGAATTCAAGGATCCGGTACTAGCACTATATTTAAGCAGGTATGGCTTTTATTCCAATGTTTTGACCCATGTCTGAGATAAGGAATTGAGTTGTTTCAAATCAACAGTAGCAAAGATGTATGAGAACTTGATTGATAAATTTACTTTTCTTCTAGTAATGTTTTTTCTCTTCTCCCTTCTCCCCACCTTCTTGAATTCTTTTATTGGTGGATGAAAAGGTGGGATAGAGTTGATATGAGACTGAGTAGAAGATTTTGTAATCTCTTCATTTACTCTAATGGAATTAAAATAAAAACATATTTTTGGGTCCTAGTGTTTGTTACTGATTTTCTAGTAACTTAATTCTCATGTGGCTCTCTTGCAATTGCTGAGCAGGCCAAGTTTATGTATGGGAACAAGTTTTCTGCTGAGGAGCTGCAGGATGTCAAACTGATGATCCAGAGTAACATGTATAAATATCTTAGTATTTTACTTGACGGGAGGGAGCGCTTTGAAGAGGAGGCTGTTTCTAGAATGAATGAACAAGGTTCTCCTGGTCAAACTATGGAAACAAGTAATAATTCATTCCATGTTAATTTAGTTTTCAAGTTCCCACTTCATGTGTTTGCTGTTTATCTAACAGGAAACAGGGTATGAAAAATACATTCATTTAATACCTTATCATCAACTGCATCTAGTAGAATCTATACGCTTCATTTGTTCTTGAACCAGTTAAGCTCTCTGAATTTCTTAGGCTCCCTAACCCTGAGCATGGATGGAGGAACTTCTGTCTCTTCTTCCTGGCTTGGTTCATTAGATTGATAGGATACAGTATTTCTAAATTTTAGTTGTTTTTTTATTGAAACCTGAACATTTTTTATCATTGTTTGTGCTATATTTTGGGGAAATATAGGGTAGCTAGGTAAATTGAGCAACTGAAATTCTATGTGAACCTTTTTTCTTAATTTCGATTTCCAAGTACACTTTCTATGTGATCAAATTATCATTTTTCTATGAAAAGGGAAATCCAAAATTAATAAGTTTCTAGAACTATTATTTAAGAACTTAGTGCAACAGCATTTTATGGGGATGAACAAAATTTACCTTAATACCAAAAACCTCCGTTGCTAAAAGCTAGTGAAGACATTAAATTTTAAATGTATTATATGTGGAACAGCCAATCGAATGGGGCATGACATACTACCCCATGTTTAAATTTTTTTAAGTATACCATAATGTTACAAACTAGTTCATAAAATGTGTTGCACAAATGATAATTTTGTTAATTGTAATATTTACTTTTCTAAATAAACTGTAAAGTGTTTCTGCTTATTAAGGCAGACAACACATCTGCAGTGGTTCTTTTTACCCCTGATTTTCCAGATATTAAATTAGACTAGTTGAATTTCTGGCTCTTGCTAGTTAACACAATGTTTGCAGAAAATACTATTTAGCTGCTGCAAATGTACTGTTTCTGAATATAGATCTGTATGAAAGTTGAATCACATGGCCAACTTTTATGTTAGTCCTGTAATGGCATCATAATGCTTCCAGAATATAACCTGATTTTGATCTCTATTCAGGTAGCAATGTTGAAGGTAATACTAGTGAATGCATCTATTCCCTCAACCCAAGGCTAAAACATTTCTCTGACTGGCTCCTGGACATTATAGCCACTGGGGATTTGGATGCCTTCTTCCCTGCGGCCACACGTGAATATGCACCATTAGTTGAAGAAGTATGGAAGGATCCTGCCATACAAGAAACCTTCAAAAGAAAAGATGAACTTCACTTTCTTCCAGAAGTTGCTGAGTACTTCTTAAGCCGGGTAATTGCATAAATGTCATCCTTGAAACTGAGCTCTTTTGTTCTGTTAAAGTTATCTGATGTTTACCAAATCTTCCCTCAGCCATCTGTTTTTTTTTTCCTGCCATTTTTTTACTAATTTTCTGTTCTGAGAGATGTGATATTCCCAACATTTTTTATCCGTATAAAGAAATATGCTATTGGTTTGTTGATTGTCTCTTCACCTATGATCTCAGTGCAATATCGATCTTGTTTGCAATTTTTATATTAGAATTTGTTGGAAGGAAAATTGTGGACCATATGAAGGTTTTAAGCCATGTGTACTTGGGTTTGCTTTTTAGGAGCAACATGGAAAGGTTATAATGGAGAGGAAATAAGGGACATATTCTGACTTGTTTCCTACCCTTACTAAGCAACATGATTTTTCCTCCTCATCACTGTAGTCATCTTGAAGTTATGGTCTATTTTATGTGAATATTCTTTAGTCATTATTTTTTCCTGATTATTAACATCTATAGATGCTATTATAAATTAAGTCCATTGTATATGTACGATAAGTACAAGTGGTTATTACTTTGCTAGCATGGTTTGCTTTTCAGCTTCAGGAAACTTTATGGTATTAGTATGTATAGATAGATAATGTACTCTTGTTTCCTTCAGGCTGTGGAGATATCTAGTAATGAATACGAACCTTCTGAAAGGGACATAGTATATGCAGAAGGGGTCACTCAGGGAAATGGTTTGGCTTTCATGGAGTTTTCACTTGATGACCGTGTTCCAAAGTCGGACACTTATTCAGATAACCTTGATGCTCAGCTGCCACCACTGACCAAGTAAGCTATGTTCATTCTCTTTGAATTCCTGTAAAGGGATGTATAGAATATAACAACAGCAAAGTATTGTCTCATTTAGTGAGATCAGGCACATAAATCATACTTTGTCATTCAGTCAGTTAAAGAGTTCTAGTGATGTTATTTATATTTATCGTAGGATCATTGAGTGATATTTAGAATGATGTCAGAAAAGTTGTTTACTCATGACATTGTTTGATCCATGTAGCTGACTCCAACCAATTGTAAAATACTTTGTTGTTGTTGCGGTCCACCTTCATACACCTCACACAAAAAAAAAACAGAAAGTAAACTCAGACTATAATAAACCCTTCTTTTATGTCTTAGGTATCAACTCATAAGAGTAAATGCCAAGGGCCTTAATGAGGGCTGCAAGTGGGTTGAAATGTTTGAAGACGTTCGAGCTGTGGTCTTTTGCGTTTCCCTAAGTGACTATGATCAGTTGTGGCTTTCCCCAGACAGTAATGGCAGTGGAACACTTGTTCAAAACAAGATGGTACAAAGCAAGGAGCTTTTCGAGACCATGGTAAGACACCCTTGCTTCAAAGACACCCCTTTGGTTCTGGTCCTTAACAAGTATGATATCTTTGAGGAAAAGATTAGCAGGGTGTCCCTGGATACATGTGAATGGTTCAGTGATTTTTGTCCCGTGCGTGCACACCATAATAACCAGTCACTGGCCCATCAGGCCTACTTCTATGTTGCTATGAAATTCAAGGACCTTTATGCATCCCTCACGGGGAAAAAACTCTTTGTGGCACAAGCCAGGGCAAGGGAACGAGTAACTGTTGATGAGGCATTCAAGTACATAAAAGAGGTCCTCAAATGGGATGAAGAGAAGGAGGAAAATTTCTATGGTCCACCTGAAGATTCATTTTACAGCACAACAGACATAAGCTCCTCTCCCTTTGTCAGACAAGAGTGAATGAGTGTGCATAAAAAATTTCTTATTTGGCTATTGAAAAAGGGTGGAAAATGTGACATGCTGGCCAGCTTGTGCTCTGGTATTTACATATTCTGAAATGTTAAGTGAAAGTTATTGATGGTTTTGGTAGAGTTCTTTAAAGCTGAACCTTTGTAGTGTTTATCTGCATGCTTACTTTTTTCTTTGCATGTGGTGGCGCTGTTAATTGGTTCTCGTGCCTTCAGACTTTATGGAGCATTTACTTTAGCAGTAGTAGGGAATGTAGAATGGAAAACCAAGATAAAGAAAAGTGAAAAAAGAAACTAAGGTAATAAAAAGATGTTGACAGCTTTAGGATTATTGAATTGTCTCAGACTGAATTTGCATTTAAAAGTCTTATTATGTATAGCATATGGCAGAAAACCAGAACAAAAAACAAGTGAAAAATTGTAACAAAAGCATTCAATCGAAGTAAGATTGTTGAAAGATTCCTAGTCTAATTAAATCAATATCAAATCAATGTACACGGCTGTATGGATTTTCTTCTACCAAATTTTGCTTCTCACGTGATGTAACAATTCTGTGCCACAGTGGAAGAAATTCCAAAAAGTGAAGTATACGCCAAAACTGTAAGCAATTATTGTTGTTTCTGTGAATGTTGGAGATCATTTTTCCCCGGTCAGATTCTTTGCCCCGAAAATTACGTCAATCAATTGACATTTTCACCACTACAAACACACACACAAACGAGTACAAGACTGTTCTCAAGTCTAAAAGTTTCATATGCAAATGGCCTATTTACGGTATGTTTTGGAATTCACTACAAAAAAAGTTTAATGTGAGAAATTTGATCCAATTAAGTAACAGTTGGTATGTATAAAAAAGATTTATCATACAAGTACAACTCAATTTAGTGATGCATAAGTTTCAAAAAGCATAATTATAAATGTAGAATTGAAAATCTTTTTGAACTAGGATAATCAGCATGTTACACCAAAACTCAAAAGATGAAACTCTTTAAACTTTACCCCAGTGTGCTAAAGTTAAAGGATGCAGTAAAATTAAGTCGTAACAGAGTTGTCACATGTTTATAGCAGCTGCCATTCTCCAGAGGGTTTGTCCTTTGCATATGGTGCACCTCTGCTGCTGTTTGTGTGTCAGCATTATTGTTCTTTCATAGACTTGGTTTGCTAAATACTGAGATGCCCATGTGATATTAAACGTACCATCATTGTATATGACTATGAGCATAATAACATGCAGTCTAGTCATGTACAAAAACTGACCCATTCTTTGTTTGAGACCATTATATTCATTCTGCTCATTCCACCTACCTACCAGTCTCAACCCTGTCTCTACTCTCCTTAACTTAACCACTGCATTTAATTTACAATCCAATTGAAACAGCAATCTTTCTTCAGATCATCTCCCATCAATGCTCTGCTCAAACAATTACTACAAAAAAATTTCTTAGTAGAACTTTTCCTGTAAATTTTCTATAAAAAAATTTGTAAGAAATGAGTTTCTTATGATTTTTTTCCATAGAATTTTATGCAGAAAAGTCCTGCCAAGTGTGAAAGATTTTATCTATTTTAGCCCTCCAAAAAAAATTGCATCTAGTTACATTCTCTAAAAGTTAGTTTCATTTGTAGCAACTACTTTTGCAGATGGAGTTGGAAGTGACATTTCTTTTTGAAGAGCTAGAAAGATAGGCACAAGAAAGAAGAGCTAGAAAGATGTGTACATGACAAGCTCAAAAGTAATAATATTATTACCACAACTGAACTGCACTTTGTAAAATAAAAGTGCATTACAATATTTCTTTTGTGAATATATATTTCTTTAGTTCACCTTAATTATTTTCATCTCTCTTTCTAAAAACCATTTTTTAGATGTTATTCTCTAATAAAAATAGTGAATAGGTCAAACAACAAAAAATCAACACTAAAAAACCACCCTGAAAACACTTCAAAAAATATACTTGTCTTTTAAATCCCATGCAATGGGATAAAGACTTGTAAATCCATTTAATAACAATTCAAACCTACCCAAAACCAAATGATTCAAACATAGTTCAGCAATAACTTAATCGAATCATTTATCAATTCATTAGAAAATTAAGATAATAAAAAAAAAAGTATTGCTCTCATAATGAAAAGCACTTCGAACAAAAATTCAACTTGACGAAGTGACCAACCAGTAGAACTCAACGTTGTTGCTATCAAAAAACAAGGAGGGAGCGAAGAAATAAAATAACTATGTCTATTCCTTTTTGTTTCTTCACAGAAATTGGACCACAAATTAACGATAAGAAGAAAAATGTTTCATTATAATAATAGCAATCAGTTATGTTATAATATGGTTATTTATTACCATACTTATGTGTTATAATGAAATATATTATTATCGTATTTTACAATATAATAATATAATTAATTATTGTTGCATTTTAGACATAATCTATTGTGACAACTGATATATTTGACATCATAAATTACTTTTTTACATGAATATATCAGATATTTGTATTTATAAAATATATTATATATTAAAGTAAAAGAAAGAGTAGGGTAAATTCCTTGTGTATATTGAACACATAAAGTTATTTTTATATAGAAAAAGAAACATAAGGGCTAAACCCATTCCATAAATATGAAATATGTAACAATATCTATAATATCTCATAATATCTAACACTCTCCCTCAAGTTGGTGCATATAGATCATATGTAACCAGCTTGTTACAAATGTAATCAATCTCAGGCCTTGTAAGGGTTTAGTAAAAATATCTGTTAATTGACTATTTAACTTAACAAACTCAGTCTTGATATCTCCCGATATAATCTTTTCTCGAATGAAATGACAATCAATCTCAATATGTTTGGTCCTTTCATGAAAAACTGGATTTGAGCTAATATGAAGAGCAACCTGA
>Ga0123342_1007151_pt1 | contig 14946 bp, 12 predicted proteins | sample Turbeawhitnodule_FD_89960 | JGI IMG/M metagenome (GOLD analysis project Ga0123342, IMG submission 89960) | Root nodule microbial communities of legume samples collected from Mexico - Turtle bean Mexico white nodule | ecosystem: Host-associated > Plants > Roots > Nodule | place: Mexico: Nepantla...
AAAAAAAAAAAAAAAAAAAAAATATTTTATAGATATATATATTTTTATATATATATATATATATATATATATATATATATATATATATATATATATATATATATATATACTCATAAAGGCCTATATATTTGTGTCTTGTGAGTTATTAATTCTTGAGAAAAGAAAGTATCTTCCAAAAGTTCAGTGATTCACCTGAAGAGACTTTTCCAAGTGCTGAAGAACTACTGCAGGAACCAGACCCCTAATGCCACCTCCATCTATGCTGAGAATGGTTATGATGTTTTCATAGGCTGAAGATGGAAGCTGTGCATTCATTCCACCAATCAACTGAGAAGAAAACACCAGAAAAAGCAAAAGAAAAGCAGCCATTGTTTTGTTCTAAATGCTTCAAGGCAGAATAGAAACTTATGTTCTTCTTTGCAAATGAGAAGGGTATTTATAGACATTTCTAACCAATGGAAATATCAATACAATAAAACAATAGCCACGTTTTTTTTACTCATTGAAAATGCTACAATATATATATATATATATATATATATATATATATATGTGTGTGTGTGTGTGTGTTAAACTGAAACAACTCTGCATCACTTGTATGGAGATTAATTGTTTCTTTGGAAATATATTTGACAATTATTTATAGATTAAAAAGGATAGTTAGAAGATGAATACATAATTTTTGGATTAAAATAATTAAAGGCTATTCAATTAATTTATTTAATTTAAATATCTATATAAAAAAAATTAAAAAACTGTGAATGTGATTTATTAAAATTATAAAAAAGAGATTTGACTGTGTTATAACATAACTTAAAAAAGAGGTAAAAGTGCCATTTTATCATGAAATTTATATAATTTTTATTTTATTTTATAGTCAAAAAGTATTTTTAAGAAATTACAATTTCAGATTTTTTTTATTTTATTTTTTTATTAATGATCAAACATTTATTAAAACAAAATAATAGTATAAATATAATTTAAGAGGATGTTAAGAGAAAAGTTATAGAATGGTCCCCTAATTAGGAGTGGAGAAAGAGTAGTAGTTATTCTAGCCCAAACACTAAACTTCATACAGATGGACTTGGACCATGATGTACATGCAAATGCTTTTATACAAAAGATAATTTAAACATATGATAGCAAAAGCATTTCACCTAAATAAAAGAGTACTAGTTATTCTATTCAGATATATGCACTTGTCGGCACCAAGTGATTCAAACAAAGTTCATTTATCTATAGCAGAAAATACTTACCATGCACAATTAGTCTACTGCAGCAAAGCAAAAGAAAAGTCGATACAGTGGTGCTCAACAACAAAAATGGCTACATAGAGCAAACTACGGTTGCTTCATTTACCTAGCAGACACATTCCCTTCCTAGCTATAACTGGAACTACAATAATTTAAGGCACATCCCAAACAAAGTAGAAAAATTTGGTTTTGGGATGTTTATTAATTATCCAGTCCCAACACCTACTTGTGCAAAGCACTTTATATAGTGTACCAATCTATCTTTGAAAATAATACTAACTCCTTTGTAAAAAGGAAGAAGGTGTGTGTTTTACATAATGGTCTTAAGTATCTTAAGTATTGTTTGGAGGTTTTGTCTTGATTCTTGGATTAAGTGACTTTTAGGAGGAGTTTTTGTGAAGTGAAAATGATTATCTTTGGTTTTTTTGTTGAGGTATAGTGGGTTACATGATTGTTGTGTTAGTTGTAAAGAAGGGTCTTTTAAGTTCTTCTTGTTGGAGATTTGTGCTTGTTGGTTTGTTCATGTTTTATGTTCTTTTGGATTTTGATGTGTTGATATACTCTGGTTGATCTTTGGTAGGTAACGAGAACCCTCCACGGACAAAATTTTGTTGATGGAGAGATTTTCTTTTCCAAAAACTATTGAAAAAAAAAACTTCCTCCCCTAGGTAAGTGTTATGCATTAATTTATAGGCAAAGCTTACATAATAAGAGTTGATTTACCATTCCTCCATTTTGACTAGTCTTCAATATCTTTGATTAGTTGTATTTCTGATAGAACATGCATCATAATGTTTAGCTGGTTAAGTTTCCAATCATATCAGTTCCTCCTCCAAACCAATTTCTAAGTCCATACACCATTAGTTCACTTTCCAAGCTCATCGACCTTAGCCTTAAAGTTTGTGTGATTATTGTACACTATCTCGGATATGTAAATCAAAACTTCACTATTTAAAGAAATTTCATTTCACAAATAATCATATATTACACACAAATGTATTTTTTTTGTAAGAGACTTGAGATAATTCAAATACTCCCATATTTATACGTTTTTTTATATAAAAAAACACACAAATGTGTGAACAGTGGTGCATAAAGGCTTAAAAACGACGACTATTTTTATTATAAAACAACGACTTTCTAGTCACCTTTGATGTACATGTAGTCTTATGTCCAACAGAGAAGAAGGCGACTACTTAGCCGCCTTCTTAGATTCAGACAAAGAGAGCGGCCATGGTAAAAGCCGCCCTTATAAGTTGTACGCATTCAAACAAATAGGGCAGTTTTTACCATAACCATCCTTATAAACCATTCTGAAGCATATAAGAAGGCAACTATTTACCATAGTCGCCCTTATAAATCTTTGCGCTGCATCTAAGAAGGCAGGTATGGTAAATAGTCGCCCTTGTAGATGGTTATTTTTTTAGTACATTCTGTTTAATGTTGATTCCCATCTAAATTGACATATGCAATTATAACTCAGCCAGACAAATACATAAATTCTACCAGTAGCTCACATTGGCTCGGTTGGCCAATGATATCCTCCTCTGATGTTGTAGGATCCACACAACTCCCCTTTGTGCTCTTGGGAGCGGGACTAACTAGCGCCTTAGCCGGGTCAGCACAAATTTGTTACGATAGAAACTCCTGTCGCAACTCTAGCTACATCGGTTCAGCCTCCTTTCTCATCTCCTCCATTAATTATGGACGTATCTTATTCGTCATTTCTGCTTTGGTCTGTGTGGTGGGGGAAGAGGATGAGTGTCGTGGTGCAGCTCCGAAATATAGTTTAATTCCAACCCTTTTTTCCAGCTGCACGACCACAGTGCTCAGGTCGTCCAATTGCTTTAGGTACAAAAATACCTTGGGAGCTTTGCTCAACCAAGGAATCCTGCAAGAGACCAAAATCATATAAGTTTTTAATATAATTAATGCTTTAAAATAAATGCAAAAGAGGATAAAAATAACTTACAATTTTTTCTGAAACTATCCGTGATTGCTCAAAACTAAATGCACCTGACTTTTTAATTTGGGTCATCTTTCATTTTCCGTGGCGGCAAGGTGGTGATAGAGGTGAAGTGACCCCTGTATCAATCTCAGGCGGCAAGGTGCTCCTTTTCCACCATCAGTGATTGCTCAAACTTTCGATACCCCAAATGAAACAGTACGTGCTGGGTAACATTCTTTAATGCTATGTCTTGAGCTTTCTTCTGACAATCCTATCATAAATGAATTAAACAAAGTTAATTAAATAATATTACGTTATTAATGTTATATAAATAAAAATAGTTAAGTAACTTCGCTTACCTTCCACGCTTCGCATTCACGACTTTGAACAAAAAGATGTCATGTCTCTTCATCAGTATGTTTGTACTTTAAACAAGGATTTTCGCCATTATACTTGTCAAAAATATATTTCTTCGTCAATGTTGACTAAAACTGACGGAATTTAATTCTGATATTGGATATGATTTTTGATCGAAGCGGTTCCACATTAGGGATTTCAAAATTTGATTGCAAAATAATATCATCAAACTAAATTTGATCAATGAATATTAAAAAGCATTATATGATAACAAAAATCATGCAAGCTTACCCGAACATCCTCCCAGAGCATCATTTGATCGACCTCTAACACTTCATCCCATTAATTAATCAAAATGGAGAGTCTCTCACGAGAAACAACTCCAAGATAGCTATTAAATGTCTCAGCATTAGGACCAAAAGCCACTCCAGTGTTGACGTCAATGTCAATAGGTGTCTTCTCACCAGCAGCACGTCTCAATGAGAGACACTTGAATCTAGTAGGTCCTCTGCTGGCTCGTCCGGATCGAGGTCTGATTGAAGTTTAATCGCCAGCCATATTTGTGTTAAAAAATTAGGTAACAAACATTAGTTAATCTGCATCGAAAGAAAATCATATAAAACAAATACATAAAATTCTAAATTCATATTATGAAAAATATTTCTAAATTTATTACCATAGTGGGTTGAATGTTCATATGTAAATTCCTTCCCTGTGGTCTTTACAAGTTGTATGTACATCATCAACTACATCATCGTCTTTAGTAGAAGAAATTCTACAGTCCATTCAAGAACGTCTGCAATGTATTCAGGTCCAAATGGAGGACAATCACACCTGCCTAGCAGCCATGGAGGCACATAATGATTTTATTCAATCCACCCTCACTTTTCTCATGAATCAAATCCCCTCCACAAACCACAATGGAAACACGGGTCACCCCCCTAGCGACACCCATTACAATGGTAACCAACAAGCTATTACTAATAACCCCCTCCCAGTATCCGGCCACCCAAGTTGCAGCCAGCCTTCTTTGAAAGCCCTGAACCTCTAGATTGGATCTTCCAAGCAGACCAATATTTTGCTTTTTATCAAATTCCACCTTAACAAAGGGTTTCTATGGTAGCTTTCCACATGAAGGGAGAGGCTCTCAGCTGGTTTAAATGCTTGCATCAAAACAACCTTATCACAGACTGGACGTCTTTGTCGAGCCTTGGAACTACGTTTTGGACCGTCCACCTACACTAACCACCAAGCAAAATTATTCAAACTCCAGCAAATCACCACGGTAACAAATTATCAATCCCGGTTTGAGAAATTATGTAATTGCATAGTTGGACTCTGCCCTAATATTATACTTAATTGCTTTATTTTGGGGCTCCAACCTAAAATTTGCAGAGAACTCTCTATCCTCTACCCATATTCAGACTCTCAAGCCATTGGTCTAGCCAAACTCATTTAGGACAAACATCACGACTCCAAACCTAGACCCCAACGTTTTTTTACCCCCCAAACAACCCATCCTACCACCAACTTCCCCATATTGGCTAGCAACAAATCCACTATTAACCCTCACATAAATCATCCCTTTCCCAATAAACGCCTCACACCAAACCAATTGCAAGAATGTCGTGCCCTAGGTTTATGTTACAACTGTGATGAGAAATTTACCCCGGGGCATAGATGCACCACTTCTCGTTTTCTACTTCTTTTAGATGCCTCTGACCCAGCCTTAGAAACCATAGACAATGCACCTGCAAACACCAAATGCCCAATCACCATCCATTTTCATTTATCACCCCAAGCCCTCACGGGCAACATATCTCCCAAAACTCTAAAATTCATTGACCTAATCCACAACCTTCCTGCCATTGTTCTCATAGATTCAGGTAGCTCCCACAACATTCTCCAGCCTCGCATTGCTCACCACCTCCACCTACCCATTACACCAAGCCTCTCTTATCAGTGATGGTAGGCAATGGTGCCTTCATACAATGTCAAGGTATATGTCCCTTGGTGGATATCTCTCTTCAAACTTCTACATTCACCGTTCCTTTCTACTTATTACTTATTCAAGGAGCATATGTAGTTTTGGGTATTGAATGGTTGCACACTCTCGGACCTATTGAATGGTTTCACCCACCAAAACCAACAAATCACCCTACAAGTTGCCACTCTATCTACCGCAACTTCAACCACCTACCACCAATTTTGTCAATACCTATCCACCAACTCCATTGCATCCCTTCACCTGCTTTCAATTAACAACAACCCAATTCCACCAATGTCCTTGGACTCTAACCTACAAAACCTTTCATCTCCATTATATTCCCTTCCTTTTCCCATTCAGCCCATTCTCCTACAAAACAAAATAATCTTTCAAAAACCTTGAGGTCTACCACCACCTAGACCACATGACCACCACATACCCCTTCTCCCTCATACCCCACCCATTAATGTTAAACCCTATCGCTATCCCTACTCCCACAAGGAAGTTATAACTCAAATCATCTCTGAAATGCTTCAAGAGGGTATCATCAAACCCAACACAAGCTCTTTCTCTTCCCCAGTGCTCCTCACAAAAAACAAGATGGTACTTGGCGCTTTTGTGTTGATTACAGAGCCTTAAATGCAACCATCATCCATGACCGCTTCCCCATTCCTACCTTCGATGAATTGCTCGATGAACTAGGCTCAACTACTCATCCCTCAGGATACTCACAAATCAACTTTTAGAACCACTGATGGACATTATGAATATTTAGTCATGCCTTTTGGCTTGACTAATGCATCCTCCACTTTTCAGGCAGCCATGAATGGCCTTCTCAGACCTTATTTACGACGGTTTGTCATAGTTTTTTTTTATGGTATTTTGATTTATAGTCCCAATTTGAAGGAACATATTGTGCACTTACAAATTATCTTAGAAGTTTTACACACTAAGAAATTTTTTGCTAAGTTAACTAAGTGCAGTTTTGCCACTTCTCAAGTCATTTATTTGGGTCATATCATTTCGGCTAAAGGAGTAGCATCTGATCTAAAAAAAAAATTATTTCCATACACAATTGGCCTCGACCACGTTCACTCACGGAATTGCGGGGTTTCCTCGATCTCACAGGATTTTATAGAAAGTTTGTTTATCACTATGCCACTCACGCCGCTCCTCTCACTGATTTGTTGCATAACCAAAAAATTACATGGAGTGTCTCGGCTCAGGAGGCCTTTGCAGAATTAAAATTATAAATATCTCAAGTTCCTACATTACACCTATCGAATTTCTCCCTGCCATTTGTTGTGGAGACAAACGTGTCTGTAGTAGCCGTGGGGGTCGTGCTCAGCCATAAAGGGCACCCGCTATCCTTCTTCATCAAGAAGATGTGTCCAAGGCTCAAAGCATCATTAGTGTATGTCTGAGAGATGTATGCAATCACAGAAGCAGTTAAGAAATGGTGTTAGTACTTGTTAGGCCAACACTTCAAAATAATCACAGACCAAAAAAAGTTTAAATACACTTCAGTCCCAAACAATCCAAACACCAGAACAACAAAAATGGACATCAAAGTTACAGGGATATAACTTCCAAATACTATATCGACCTGGTAAACAAAATGTCGTTGCAGATGCTCTCTCACGCCAAGACACAGGGTCACCTTCAATGTTGCTCGCATTATCATCACCAATACCATTGTTTGAAGAGTTACAAAAATTTTACTCCACCATAGAAAGCACAAAATTAGTTGACACTTGCACTAAAGATACACAAAACCTCAGTCTCTTCTCGGTCCATCAGGGTCTACTTTTCTTTGGCCAACAAGTTTTTCTTCCTACTACCAACAATTTCAGAAATTGCATCCTCCAAGAATTGCATGAAACAGCCACAGCTGGTAATTCCAACATTAAACCCACTCTTGCTCGCAGTGCTGATAAATGCCTAATTTCTGTAATATTTCATATTAAAATATAGGCACTTATGAGTATTAATTGCTAATTTCCATATAAAATAATCCCTAATTTATGAATTTAGACCTTTTTTACATTTTTATGATCTTTAATTGAATAAGAGCATTTTATTCCCAAATTTGGTGTTAATTGCAGGTTTCTCGAGAAGAATGGAGATTTGGACTAAAGAAGAATGATATATGCTAAAAGGAGAAAGATGGAAGGCCCAAAATGCACAAAAGAGAGAAAAAAAAAGTCCAACTCAACGGCGAGAATGCATCAGATTAATTGGGCTATTTTTATGTTTTTATCATTAAACCCATGAGTGCAACACAAGAAATCACCTAACCCTAGCAAATTAGGTTAAATAGGGACCTATAGGCACAACCCTAGTGTGCCAGATTGATAGGAAAACACCATTGAGTGATTTGTAACCAATTGGGAGAATGGAAGGTGTTAGAAGTATGTGTGGCTAATTCTACCCTTTGGGATTGGGAGTAATTTGTTCGAACTCTTATGTATTGAGGTGATATCTAAATATGATATAATATTTTGTTCTTGATTGATTATTGGTATTGTTGTTTTGCTTCTAAATAGTTGTGATAGTTTGAGAATTTTAAATCTGACTAAAAGGTATTTTTAGGGTTTTGACCTAAACAACAATACTTAACATATTTGAGTGCTAGAAATAGACTTGAAATGTCAATTTCCATTAACGTCTGAGTGTGATTCTAAGTTTTTTTTATAAATATGCGAAAAATTGATATTTAGGAAACATTCTTAAGAATTTTATATGTGAGAAATCGATATAAATGAATTTTCTACAGGCATCAATTTCAATCAAAGAACTTAATATTAATATGCTAATCAAAATACATGAGAGTGAGAAAGATGAAACCTAATCCCTATTTTTCCAATTTGAAACAACTAATTCTTTGTCTGTTTTCTTATTGATCATTGCCAACACACTTTTTATTGTTCTGTTTTATATTTAGTGATTTTTGTACTTGATAATTCAACTGTTCCTTGTGGAATCGATATCCGTCCTTAAGCACAAATTATTACTTTTGACAATGCGGTGCACTTGTCATAGAAATTCATCAACTGTTGTTGCATTCTACAGGTTGGGGTGGACTAGAGATGTCAAGAACTACGTTCAACAATGTCCCACGTGTCAATGCAACAAGTATCTGCCAACAAATCCCCCAAGGGTTACTCCAACCACTCCCATTACCAGATCAAGTGTGGGAAGATTTATTAATGGATTTTATAACGCACTTACTAGCCTTAGTAAGTCACTCTGTGATATGGGTCCTTCGTGACCGCCTCACGAAGTATGCTCACTTTGTGGCACTACCCACACAATTCAATGCCCAGCAACTTGCCAAGTGATTCTCAGTAGAGATTTTTCCGTCTTCATGGACTGCCAAAAACCATTATCTCAAATCCAGATCCCTTATTTGTCAGTACATTTTGGAAACACCTATGCAAGGCACAAGGCACAACATTAAAATTTAGTTCCGTTTACCATCCGCAAACAGACGAACAAACAGAAGTCCTTAATCGAAGTTTGGAAGCCTACCTACAATGCTTTGTTGGTGATCACCCTCACAGTTGGTTCCAATATCTCCATCTGGTGGAACTTTTGCACAATACGACATATCATTCCGCCATTGGCACCTCTCCGTTCCATTCTTTGTATGGAAGACAACCTCCCACCACCTTAGATCTGTTACACAGTCCACACTCAGGCACCACCATTGCAGATTTGTTGCACCAATGCACGCTGGTTCTCCATGCCCTCAAACAAACCCTTCGCCGAACACGTCAATGAATGTGCAACAAGGCCAACCGTCACCGATCCGAACGCTCTTTTAACCTAGATGATTGGGTATGGATATGTCTTCAACCTTACCGCTAACAGTCGGTGGAACTTCGTCCATGTTCAAAGCTCGACTTTCGTTACTCGGGTACTTACCAAGTGCTTCGCCGCATGTTGTGGCCTATGAACTCCGTTTACTAGCCACCTCACGAGTACACCCAGTACTCCATGTATCCCTCCTCCGTGTTTTCAAAGGAACCCATGTAGCCACTGAACTTAACCCACCCTCTCACGTGGATACTAACTTTCAAAATCCTTTGAATCCGCAATTAAGTCACTCACATAACCCTCAAAGACTTTCAAATGACCAACCACTTCACTCACCTAACTCTAAAGCCCTTTCAAATGAGAAATTAATGCCCCCACCTAACTCTGCACCACTTCACTCACCTAAAGCACTTTCAAACCCGTAGTTAATGCGCCCACCTAACTCTGTAAAATTTTCAAACCCACCATTAATTCACTCACCTAAAGATTCCCAACCCCAACACCTCACACCTAACAATTCTCCAACCTTCCAAAATAGTGCACAAACAAGCCAACCCAATGTTCACCCATACATCCTCATTCCTAGCCCAATAACTGCCCTTCGACCCAAAGCAATCCAACCACTCACTTTGAGGACAAAGTGCTTGAACCGGTGAATGTGTTACAACTTGGCCCAACAACAATAGGCCTAAATGTCATATTACTAAAACCAAATGGATGGAAGATTACATTATATAATAAACCAGGTGTTATTAGAAATATTATGAAATAATGTAAGGCCCATTTGGCCCATAGAACTCCTATTTAGGACTGAATTCAACAGTAATGAAGAGCATAGAATTTTGATGTTACCTTAGTGTTCATTAATTTTATATAGCTGTAGAAAGAGTTTATTAGTAACCATTCAATAAAAAATAATTTCACTAAGATTAATCCAACATTAATATGGAAATTTCCTAAAGAAACCTTTTTAACTTCTAAAAAATGAGTTTTTATCAATTATTTTTTCATTGATTATTAATGGAACCACCTCATAATATGTAGTTTTAAGTATAATAAAACTAAAATAAAAAATGTATTTAAAAATCAAATTATTATTCTCTAAATTACTAAAATTACTTACAAATTCTATATGTTAGAAAGGTTAGGTTTATGTGGCAAATGGATTCATTGGATAAAGTGTTGCTTAGAATATGTTTTTGTGTTGGTGATAGTGAATGGTAGTCCAACTAAGGAGTTTTTCCCAAAGAAGGAGCTTCGTCAAGGTGATTTGTTAGCTCCATTTTTGTTTCTTATTGCGGCATAAGGTTTGGCAAGTGTGTCAAGGATGGCAGTAGAGAAAAATTTGTTAGATAGCTTGGAAATTGGAAGGGCGAAAATGAAGGTAAACATGTTATAGTACGCTAACAATACCTTATTTATTTGTGAAGCCAACACTAAAAGTGTCTTCTGTATCAAGGCGATTTTGCATTGTTTTGAACTTTCTTCTGAGCTTAAAGTGAATTTTTTTTGAAGAGCAGAATAGGTGGGCTGGGGATTGATCAGTTACTGCTCCAGCGTTTTGCGGTGATTCTTAATTGTGATGTGATGGTAACTCCTTTCGTCTACTTGGGTATACCGGTTGGGGGGTGCCGCAAGAGATGAGCGTTTTGGGGTGGGATGGTAGCGAGACTTAAGACTAGGTTGTGTAGGTGGAAAGGCAAGTTTTTGTCGTTGGCTGGGAGGATTTGTCTAATTAAGTCAATACTTTCTTTTATCCCGCTATTTTATATGTCTTTATTCAAAATGCCCTTAGTGGTGGCAAACGAGTTAGTAAGGATTCAAAGGAATGTTCTTTGGGGGTGGGGTTTTGACGGAAGAAAGATTGCTTGGGCTTCTTGCAAAAAGGTTTGTGAGCCCCGCAAGGCTAGGGGTCTTGGAATCATTGATTTGAAGGTTTTTAACACAGCTTTGCTAGGGAAGTGGATTTGGGGGATGGGATTGGTTAAGGGTGGTCTATGGAAGGAGATTCTTGAAGATAAATATGGAGGTTGGAGAAGTTTGAGAGAGGGAGGGAAAAATTGTAGGGGATCTCTTTGGTGGAAATATTTGAAGGAGGTGTGGTCTTCGGAGGGTTGGGGAAGGAATTTTGAAGATGCTTTCAAGTGGAAGATTGGTGATGGAAGGGAAGTTTCCTTCTAGGAGGACAATTGGTTGAGTTGTGGTGCTTTGAAGAGAGTCTTCTCGAGGTTGTTCTCACTGAGCTCATCCAAAACTACTAAGGTGGTTGAGCTTGGAGTCTGGACTAATGGTGTTTGGGTTTGGCATTTAGCATGGCGAAGGAGTTTCTTCGAATGGGAGAAGCCTATGGTGAGTCATTTTTTCCAAGTTATGCAAGGGTTGGGGTTGGATTTGGAAGAGGAGGATAGTTGGGTTTGGAAGGTTGGGAAGTTTCAAACATATACGGTTAACTCTTCCTATGTTTCTTTAAGGAGGGATCAAGAAGGGGAGAAGTCTTATGCATACAATAAGTTTTGGAGGTGTAAAGCTTTGTCTTCTGCATTGATCACTGCTTGGAGGGTTTGGAGAATAAGATTGCTACTGGGGTCAATTTGGAAAGGCGTGGGATTACAATCGAAAGTCCTTAGTGTAGTTTGTGCGAGTTAGAGGAGAAGTCTTGCCATCACTTATTTTTCGAATGCAGATTAGCTTGGCTTGTGTGGAGTCAATGCTTTGCTTGGCTTGGAGCGACGACCGTGTTTCACAATGATCCTTTGTTAATTTTTTTATAGTTTAGGATGTGCAATATTTCTGATTCAATTCATGAAGTCTGGGGAGCAATTTGGGATGGAGTAGTAAGTGAAATTTGGAAACACAAGAACAATGTCATATTTAATAGGGGTGTGGTTGATGAGTTTGAATTGTTTGCGTTAATTCAAGTAAAGGTTTGGTCTTGGATTACTTCCAAGTCATGTTTTGTTTCGTCCTCTTACTCTGACTGGTGTATGGACCATTTGGTGTGTACGAGGTTGGTTTCTTGATATTGTACCTTGCGGGTTTCTATTTTTGTTGGTTTTTGAGGTTTTTGACAGGAGAGTTGGTCTGTTGGCCGCTGGAAGTGTTTCTGGCTGTTAGGGAAGATTAATACAAACTTTTTGTATAAGGACTGGACTAGCCCTAAAGTAGTTCATATTTATTGATTCTTTATTGTTGATAAAAAAAACTTACTAATTCAATTAAAATCTAATTTAAAATCTAATCTTAGTTAGTAGCTATAAAATCTTGTAATTAATGTTAAAAATAAATTTAGATTATGAAAACAAATTTTCCATCAATTATATAGAACTTAAATTAGTTAACCTGTTATATAGAAATCAGTTCATTGACTATTTTTATGAGACCATTTATAAAGACCAATTTAGTGACTATATAAAAATTAATTTAGTGATCATATATGAAAATCAATTCAATGATCATATTATATAGAAAATAATTTAATATCATATCTTATAAAAATCAATTTAATGATTAAATATATAATGAACTAATGCTTGTCACTATGTTGGTATATAATCAATATTTATTATTAAAATATTATTTACTTCTTTATTTACCCACCTAATCTTTCATATTTTTATCTTTATATCTAAATTTAATTTCAATAAGTTTTAAATAAAATATTAATAATTAAAATTGGCTATATAATACAATTTAAATTATTCATTACAAATGTAACATGTAAGAATTCACATATATTTATTCTTACTAATTTTAATCATAATTTTATTTTTATATTTTCTAAAAATTATTAAAAAAATTAATTATATAAAAATTAGCAGTAATCATGTAACAATTAAAATCTGGATAACTAATTAATTATTACTGTCTAAAGTAATTTCTATTATTAATAAATATTTTAAGTAATAATTTTTTTTTTAAATAATATCTAATTTGGTTAATATAGTAACTAAATATTTTTTTAAAATTTATTTTTATTTAATAATTTTTTTATAATATAAAATATGCATATTAAAATATCAATTTTATCTATCATAATTTGATGTGAAACATTATACTTATGAAAGCTTGATTTTTTGTAGGTTGATTTTTTCTAGGTTGAAATATTAATTTGATTTTTTTTAATGATTTTTTGTAGGCTGATTTTTTGTAGGCTGAATTTTTGTAGGTTGAAATATTAATTTTATTTTTTTTAAATATAAAGGTTGATTTTTTTGAGGAGTTTTAGGATAGCTTTATTATGTTCTAAGCCAAAAGTTCAAAAATTGGTTTTTTATATGGGTTGGATACCCTGAAATATCCTTTAATTCATCTTAATTCTTTGCATATAAAAAAATTATACTTATGAAAGCATGACATGTAGAAGATGTGTAAAGTGAACCCGTTTTTCAATATGGTAGAACTTTATTTGGTGTTGGTCATATCTAAAAGTTGAATGCATCTATTGTTATTAGTAGGGTACGAGGGTAGTTTTAACAAAAATATGTGGATGAATACATGTATGTTTATGATATTGTGCTTATCATAATACTTTTTTAAATAAAATATATCTTAATAAAATATATCTAAAAATATGTAATTTTATTTTCCATTATTACAAAAAATTATAAAATATTTTTATGTATCTTATTATTACTATAAAAAAATTATTAAATAAAAATTAATATTAGAAAAAAAAACAATTAGTTCTTATATTAATTAAATTATATACTAATTTAAAGACTACACAAATATTGATATATAAAAAAATTTCTATTATTAATAAAATTTATAAACTAATTTTTAAATTAATATATAAATTAGTAATCAAAATTTTAGTTACTAACTAATTAAATTTTAAGGTGATAGTTAAAATTTTGGTAACTAACTAAATATAATTTAAAAATTATTTATTAATAATAAAAATTATTTTAAATGTTAATATTTTTTAATTTCTAAAATAATATCTAAAATAGTTAATATAATGACTAATTATTTTGTATTTTTAAAATAAATTTCTATGAAGTGATTTTATTGTAAAAAAAATTGCAATCAATGAATGGATGTAATTTATCATATTCGACGTCGAAGAATCATATTAAGCATTTTCCACTAGAGATACATTGGAATTTCCCACTAAACCCATCATAAGCCTATTGGAATTTCTCCATCAATGTTCTTCTCCCATAAATCACTTTTAAAATTATATTTATGTTATTTTATTAATCAATTAGCATTAATTTATAAATTTATTATCCACTTTCACATTTTTCACTTAATTTTTTATTTTTACATTCATCACATAAGTTTTTTACATATTTTATTTTATTGTAATATTAAAACGATGTTATTTAATATATATATATATATATATATATATATATATATAATATGACGTTTTTTTATAGAAACGTAATCATTTTATTACATATTTACAAAATCAATAAATTAAGTGTAATTTTTATAAAAAAATACTATAGTAAAATATCAGAAAAAAAATGGAGTCATAAAATTCGTAAAATGTTAATATTTGTGAGCTAATATATATATATATATATATATATATATATATATATATATATATATATATATATATATATATATAT
>Ga0123342_1007152_pt1 | contig 14946 bp, 7 predicted proteins | sample Turbeawhitnodule_FD_89960 | JGI IMG/M metagenome (GOLD analysis project Ga0123342, IMG submission 89960) | Root nodule microbial communities of legume samples collected from Mexico - Turtle bean Mexico white nodule | ecosystem: Host-associated > Plants > Roots > Nodule | place: Mexico: Nepantla...
ACCTAAATCAAATCAATATTTGTATGTTTGGACTAAAATATGTTTTTCTATTGTGAAAGTTGTTGAGATTAAAGATCCAAGCAAAACTTGGACTAAAAGTATTTATGGAGAAATTTGTCTAAACAAACCTAAATCAAATCAATATTTGTATGTTTGGACTAAAATATGTTTTTCTATTGTGAGAGTTGTTGAGATTAAAGATCCAAGCAAAACTTTAAGTGATTTGATTTGATGCTCTCAACGATTTCATGATTGAAGTGATGAAGCGTTGATCTTGGAGTTGAAATTGTTAGAGTTGTAATTTTTGTGGTTTTAGAGTTGTAATTAAGTTTACATCTTTGATATCGGTTAAAATTGATGAATTGGTTTATAGAAGTGTTAAGAGCCCTTATTATAATGCTTAGTTTTGTTTTAGTTTATTAAAAAGAGTTTTAGTCAACTAAAATGTTATTAAACTTGCTATTTTTGCAATTTAGAACATCTTAGTCAACTAATTTCTCAAATTAATCAACTCAAATCACTTTAGCAATTTAATGAGAAGTTGACTATGTTTTAGTCTATTAAACCAAACATTTAATCAACTAAAATCATTAAGTGATTTTGACTAAAATCTTATTTTAGCCGGAAAACAAGTCGTGCAACTTCATTTGTCTCTGTTTTAGCTTACTAAAATGAGTTTTAGTTGGCTAAAACTACCTGATCTACAAAGTTATAGTTCCTACTCTTCTTAAATATGAAATAACTCAAAATCTAATCAATAAATACGAACACCTGAAACTTTGAAAAATAATGAGTAAGATTTTTGCATTTTGGAAAACACTTTCTTGGAGATCATAGATGAATCACCTTACTTTGAAGATCACCATTCTTTTTTTTTTTCTTGGTTTGAGTTGAAATTTTTTCAGGTGATCTTGTTGCATAATCTTTTCCATATTTTGAGCTGTATTGTTCTTAATTAGGGTGGTCAAGAGAGTTTGGTTGTAATAGAGTTTCACAAGTGGTGTCGTAGATGTTGTAGGATTCAAGATCTTTTGTTGTTGTATATTTTATTGTTTTCTTGATAAATTCTCATAAATCTTGAAAACTCTAAACCCTAAACCCAAATTTAGTACATTGGCTTAATCAAGTGATTAAGCAATAGGATATAGATCTCTTCAAAGGGTGAACCAATTCTCGTGTTTTTCTTTCTTGTCTCATACAACTCTTAATTTCATTGATTTTCTATTATATGCTTTCTAATTGATTTAATATGAGATTTTATCAAGAATTGATTGATTCAAAGATTGATATTTATTCATTTGCAAAAAAAATGAGATTTGTAAAAAGTTTAATTCCTTCTCTTGAACTCAACCTAATGCTAACAAAACCCTTGAGAAAATTTCTAAAAAACATGAGTTAAAAACTAGAGTGATTACTCTTTTTTTCTATCTCATTTTCACTTCATATATTTGACTGTTTCTTCCTGCACCTCCATAGGTTCTTCTGTCACTCCATACACAACATAAAAATACCTTTTTATCCTTGTTGTGCCACCTCCAAAGATTAGCTTCCGGATTATGTGATCTGGACACGCATTTGAAAAAAGACTTTCGGATTATGTAATCTAAAAGTTATCTAAAAGTTAAAAAAGACTTTCAGATTACATAATCCAAAAACTAATCATGCATCAGAAAAAAGGTTTCCAAATTATGTAATCCAGAAGCTAATTACGAATTTAAAAAAAGACTTCTGGATTACGTAATCCGAAATATTATATAGAGGTATTTTTGGAAATATGAAAATTTATGGAGTGAGAGAAGAATATATGGAGTTGCAGGAAGAAAAAACCCATTTCTTTGTTATCTCTTCTACCACTCGAAATCTACCCCAAATGTAAAAAGTTTTTACATTTATGTTAAGGAGTGGACTTTAAATGAGGTGAGGTTTGCACTCACTTATATGCTATGAAAGACTCCTCGTGCGTGGAGATATATGTTATGGGTGATCCGATAACGGTCCGATAGCGGGTGGACTGATAAACCCAACAAATACTCTCTAGGATAGGCTCGAAATTGCTCTGATATCATGTTAAGAAGTGGACTTTAAACCTGGCTCAATGAGATGAGGTTTGCACCCAATTATATATTATGAAAGACTCTAATCTCTAGTTAATGTGGGATCTCAAATAATTTAAAATGGATAAGTGAATTTTAGCTTATATAACAAGTTCCATTTATTTTAACTTTTATCTTTACAACCAGTTTATGTCACATTTCCCTTCTTTATTAACCGAGCATGCAAAATTTAAGGAAGAGATTATAATAAATCATCAATTTCATCCACAAAAAGTATTATTATCTCTCCTATGTAGTCTCTAAAATAAATAAATTATATAAGTAAACCTTCAAGCATAAAAAATTATTTTATGCAGTCCTTGAAGTATTAAAAAATAACTGTAACTTAGCCTATTTATAAATACATTAATGTAAGACAAAATGGGTGGCTATTCATTACAAATAGGAAAATGGTATTTTTACACCTCTTACTTCACCACTACACTTCACTAAATATAATATTTTAATATTTTTATTTTTTTAATTTTAAAATTATTTTAACATTTTTAATTTTGACTATATTTTTATTTAAAGATATTTTTTTATTTTTTAAATTTTTATTATTATAAATATTAATATTTTATTATAAATGTAAAGCCAAAGAAGATATCAAAATATCATCACTTAATTTTTTTCATTAATAACTACTAACGAGATAGGTAGTGCAATACTTATGAATTAAATTATTGATTTACTCTTACTAAATTAGAGTAAATAATTTTGAAGTAAAACGCAAATCCACGATTTTCACTCACCTGAACGAAAAGCTCGAGGTCATTCCCGACGGGAACGAGATCCAAGTTCTGGTCGAAACGGAAGACGTGGACACGGCTGCCGGAGCTTCCAGCGTCGAAGATGACGGCGAAGGCGGTTTTCCGATCGGGGGCGACCTTGCGGTGCGTGAGGGCGTAGTCTTCGATGGACTCATTGGAGGAGGCGGAAGGCATGGCGTAGAGCACGAGCGTGACGAGGAGGAGCGGAACCGCCACCATGAGGAACGCTCCCCGGAAGTGGTAGATCTTGTCTACTATCGACTCCGGCGGCGGCGACCGCCCGGAGCGCTTGATCATTTTCGTTGTTTCGAGCTCCAGCTCGGCGTCGAGGAGTTCGGCGGAGGACGAGGAGCGGAAGCGGATCTGGGAGGCGGAGGGCGAGGGCGAGGGCGGCTTCAACAGCACGTGGAGCGACTCCAGTGCTGGATTCGAATCGGATTTGAAGGATGAGAGGCTCTGGGAAACGACAGCGTTTGGGGAATGGGGAATGCGGGTGGGTGTGAGTGGGGATGAAGAGGGAAATGATTGATGGTATGGGAATGAAATGGGAGAAGAAAAGGGAAGAGATGAAAGAAAGTGACAGTGTCTGTGTGTGTGTGTGTTCGATTTGGGAGGGGGAGTGGTGGAGAGTGTGTCAGTGCGCGTGTTTTGTCTGGGAGCGGTGTTTTCGCGAGAATGTGTTTTCGTTGTAACGGTATTTTGTGTGTGAAAGGGAAATGGAAGTAGAATTACTACCAACTGCATCCGAGTTCAACTCACAATGGAATTCTGTAAAAACCTTAATTTATTTTCTTCTATTTATATAATTTATTTTATTTCATCACGTATTATTAATTTTTCAAAAAAATTGCTTATATTTTTAAATTAGCATAATTTTTGTCACTTCGGAATTGGAACAAGTGACGTTATAGTATGACATAAAGGATTAAATTAACATTCTGATTTAAAAATTTAAAGACTTAATTATAATTTTAAATAATATAGAGACTAAATTAAATATATTATATAAATGTAAGACCGAAACAAATAAATTAAAAATGCATGGACTAAAAACTTAATAAATTATATAGTGTTCCTGTCGGTTGACTCGAAATTCGTGCGCCTACGTCACTCTTACATTCAGAGTCATTGTGTTCGTCTGTGCCTTTCCTGTGTGAACACCTAAAACACAAAGACAATGGACGTCTTATCGGCCGTTTGCACTTCGACACTCAAGTCAGTACTAGGACTAGGAAACACCGAAAACTGTATAATCTTGCTACTGTGTGTGTTTACGGCGCAAGAGAATCCTTCCTCGCCAAGTTCGTTAACTTATTATTTATAGAATGAAACTAGGGTTTCCTGTTTACCTGATATGGGCCTTTCTGGTGGGCGGGCCCAACACTGTTGTTACCTTACTCTCAGGATAACCTAGCGCATGGGGTCCCTTAACTGGAGTGCAACCTCTGACGGAATGACCACCTGGATGCCTCCTCGTGCACCTGATCTCTAGAGTCACCCACCTCTGGGAGTGCCCTAACTATTCACGTGTCATGCATGCAGCTTACCCCTGGATCGCGACCCTCATGAGTCATATCTTTCCAGTGGCTCTACACTTTGTGTTACGCCTAAACGCGTCATCCACTCTACCCGCATGGGCACTCGTGATCTAGGCTTCTCCCTTACTGATAACTGGGGCGTGATTTGGGATCCACTTCTCGTGGCCCATCTCTACTATTTGGGTTTCCGATGTCCGACCTCTCCACACTGCCTAGTGACAAGTCGGTACATCCCGATGACTGATGTCTAACCGCTCTTGACTCTTTGGCGCACGTGCTTTGCTAGGTACTGGCCCACGCTGCTCGTAGGACCCGCTTACGTGACACCAACATTACCAGTGGTTAGTCAACGCCCGAGGACCAGTCGGTACACAAGCCCCCCAGCCTCGAGCTGTAACTTCGTTCAGCGAAGAGGCTAAGTCCTTGCCATGGGTGACCTACGTGGCTCTGTGCGACAGGACGTAAATACGGTCCAAAGTGACGTCTTTCTGGGTCTGTCTTATCTGTGCACACGTGTCTTAATCAACGGCTAAGGCTTAACGTCGCTTACGCTTCCCGTTTATTTTTAAACCTCCTTGAAAACACGCGCGTCAAATCGCTTGTTACATCATTCTTCGAAACTCTTCGATCGTTTCGCCTTCTTCCTCAAGCATTCGCGCGCTCCCTTCACGTATTTCTTCCTTCTCTCGCTAACGATCACAGGTATGAACCCTGATTCACACCTGTTTACTGGTTCTGGATAACTGCCTATGTTGCTTAATCTTTGTATCGATCACTTTCTGTTTTTGGGTTTCCTTTTGATTCAAGAAACCCTAAACTCTGGGATGGTTGTTTCCTGTTACTGTAACGTTGCGTTTGCATTTTCCTTCCGCACATTTGCATGGTTTATCTCCATATCTCTTGAACTTTGTATGCAGGCATGGTTCTGAGTGAGGAAAAACGAGCGAGGCTAACTGACATTCTCGCCCGTCTTCATGGGGTTTCCAGAGACATAGAAACCTCTCGCCAACGTGCACGTGCTGCCGCCATCGTCGTGCCTTCGCCCGCACCTTTCGGCCCTGAAGCTGCTCTCGCTGCCGTCCAATCGTCTCCCTCCCCACTCCCTTGTAAGGGCAAAGCAGTGGTGATCGAGTCGGACGAGGATTCTTTAAAGGGGCCAACTTGCAAAAGGCCTAAACCTATGCCGGTGATGATTTCACGTTCTTCTTCTACCGATCGCTCTGTTTCGCCATGGAGTCGCGCGACTGGTGTTCCCCTGCCCCCTGACCTTGGAGTTGGCCCTTCTACTCCTCCCATCCCTGAACTGCCCCTTGCCCTTCAACATTTTATCAAGGGCTTTCAGCAAGGGGTGATTGTGGATCTGGATGAAGCTGCTGCCAGAGAGAGACTGGACTTCAACTTTGGGGCACTTCTTGCTCAGTTCCATGCTTTGCTGTCCAAGGTTGAATCAGGGGGCTCTTCGCTGGCTCGCTCATTTGCTACCCGCGAGGCTACTCTGAGAGAGGAGTTCGTTCATTTCTCAAAGTTACTCCATGCCAAGCGCCAAGAGGTTACTACGCTGGAGGAGAGAGTTCTGTCCTTGCGGGTTCAGGTCTTCAAGCTGGAAAAGGCCGAGGAGGAGTCTAAGACCAAGATTGTGGGGCTTGAACAAAGGTCCACCAGTCTTGAGGCGCAGCTGGATCGGGTGAAGGCCGAATTCCATCAACAAGCCAAAAGGTTTGAAGAGGCTGAAACTGACCTGACGGGAGATGTTCTTGACGCATACGACTGGGGATTTAAGGATGCTCTTGCTTAAGTTGTCTATGTGTATCCTGGAATGGATACTACAGTCTTCTCCACATCAAACCGGGTTGAAGACGGGAAGATCGTTCCCGGGGTTTCTCCTTGATTCGTATTTGGTTGATGTATAAACTCTGCTATCTGTCTGCAACCTTTACTTTCCTGAACTCATATATACTTTATTTCTATATGTCGAACTACTTTTGATTCTCGTAACTGTTTCATCATGGTGCCTGGCGCCAAGACATTTCTTTTAGTGTTGTTGCATGTTCCCTTCATCTCGAGTAGGGGCTTTTAACTGTGAACTGGGTCGTTCCTCCTTAACGCTTTTCGAAAGGGAAACAAACTCTCGACTGACCTCAACTTCGCTCAAAGGCGCGGAGGATTTATCTGGCGAATTACTTCATTTTACCTTGGCACTTTCACTCACGAGGGGAGGTGCTCTCTCACGAACCTACCTCTTTGCTCACAAGGCTTCTAGCGCAAGGAAAATTAATTCTTAACTGACCTCAGCTTCGCTCAAGGGCGAGGAGGATTTAGCTTATAACTATTAACTGACCTCAGCTTCGCTCGAGGGCGAGAAGGATTTAACTGATTACTATTAACTGACCTCAGCTTCGCTCGAGGACGAGGAGGATTTAACTGATAAATATTACGTTTAACCTTAGCGCTTTCACTCGAGAGGGGAGGTGTTCTCTACGATCCTACCTCTTCGCCCACGAGGCTTCTAACGCAAGAAAAACAAATGCTTAACTGACCTCAGCTTCGCTCGAGGGCGAGGAGGATTTATCTGATTACAATTACGTTTAACCTTGGCGCTTTCACTCGAGAAGGGAGGTGTTCTCTCACGAACTTGCCTCTCCGCTCACGAGACTTCTAACGCAAGGAAACACAAATACTTAACTGACCTCAGCTTCGCTCGAGGGCGAGGAGGATTTATCTAGCGAACTATTTCGTTCAACATTGGCACTTTCACTCGAGAGGGGAGGTGTTCTCTCACGAACCTACCTCTCCGCTCACAAGACCTCTAACGCAAGGAAAACAAGTCCTTAACTGACCTCAGCTTCGCTCGAGGGCGATGAGGATTTATCTGCCGAACTATTTTGTTCAACCTTGGTGCTTTCACTCGAGAGGGGAGGTGTTCTCTCACGAACCTACCTCTCCGTTCACAAGACCTCTAATGCAAGGAAAACGAGTTCTTTAACTGAATTTTACATAACTCGAGAAAATATTTCAATCGTAATTATCTGGGGACCTTATTAAAAAACCCTGGTAAGGGAAAAAGAGTGTCCTCTATTACCATGTACAATATTCTTGCTTAACTGAAGTAAGACTTGAAGTCAGCTGCATTCCATATGCAAGGAACCGAGCCCTGCTTCAACGCCTTAAGCCTACGTGCTTCGTCTCAAAGATCTTTGTTCTCCTGAGGGAATTTGTCCACACGGGAGAGACCGGGTGTGGAACTAACGGGGCTGCATTCCTTGGTACCTAGTGTTTCTCCTCGGGCCCTTAGCTTACTCTGCTTCCCCTGTGTGTAAGACCTTGAAACTGACCCTGTCTTTGTTCGGGGGTTGAACCGATCACCTGGTCGATCATCACTAGTTACCCCAGTTCTGGACTCTATAGTCTTCTCAACCGGGGTTCACGCCATCTGACCGGGGATGTTGCTTCGGTTGGGGATTCTCTCTCCAATCTCTCTATCCCTGGAGTTTCCAAACGGATTAGATTTGGTCTTGTGGGCGATTTCTTCTACGGCCTCGTCGGGTTTGGAGTGGCTGATCTTGGGCAGGGGACTTCCCTCTGTGTACGGTGGTCCATTAGTGACCATAGATACCCCTTGCCTTGCCTTGAGGCTATTCTCGTAGCATCGTTTGGCCTCCTTCTGATCTGATTTGATGGTAATCACCTTTCCTGTCAGGTTCGGTAACTTCATCTTCATGTGTCTTGTCGACGACACCGCCCCTAACCTATTCAGTGTTGGTCTACCCAACAATATGTTATAAGCAGAGTAGGCGTTGACGACAAGGTACCTGATGCTCTCCGTTCGTGACGTGGTGCCATCTATGAAGGTGGTCCTCAACTCTAAGTATCCCTGCACCTCTACCTGGTCTCATGCGAAACCGTAGAGATAACTGTCATAGGACCTTAGCATGTCGGGGGATAGTTGCAGTTTGAAATTCGCCCAGAACATTACGTTTGCCGAGCTTCCCTGATCTACTAGCACACGGTGCACCTTCGTTCCTGCGGTTATCATTGAGATTACCACCAGATCATTGTCATGGGGTACGACATCCTCTAGGTCGGCCTTGGTGAAAACCAGATCAACGTCGAAGGCGTCGTTGGTTCTTGGTGCTTCCACCGACATCACAGTCCGCACGTATCTCCTTCGCTGAGAGGCGGTACAACCTCCACCCGAGAACCCTCCTGCGATGGTGTGGACCTCACCGTGCACGGGGACTTCATGCCCCGGACCACCCCTTGTTGCCACCGTGTCCTCGGTCCCCTGTTTCTCTTGTAGATAATCTCTTAGGAGGCCGTTCTTCACCAGCTCGTCTAGCTGGTGTGCTAGCGTTAAGCAATTGGGTATGAGGTGGTTGTATGCTTGGTAGAACTCACACCAGGCGTTCTTGTTGAGCCCGAGCCTCTTGTCGGTCTTGGGATGCTCCTTCAGCCTCTCCGCTATGTTTGGGATAGCGATGAGGTCTTTCAACTCCACTATGAAGTCGTGCCTTGGCGGCACGTTATCTCTCCCACGCCCCCTCGTATTAGGCCTTTGATAGGGCTGCTGCTTCACGGGGGCCTTCATCTCTGTCGTTTCCTCGTGGACCCTTAGGGTTTGAGGACGACCTGCCGCGCGTGGCCGCGTGGGGACCACGCATGTGCGCTTCTCACTAACTTCTTCCTTTGCCGTAATATGGGCCACCACACGACGCTTTATTTCGGCAAAGGTCTTGGGGTGGTTCCGGATGAGCACCTCGCTGAAGGGTCTCGGAGCGATGCACTTCCTAAACGCGTGCACCATCATCTTTTCTTCTGTGAGGTTTAACCTCACCTCTTGCGCCCCAAAACGGTGGAGGAACTCCTTCAAAGACTCTCCTTGATACTGTTTTACATCAAAGAGGTCATAGGACACTGACGGGGGGGCTCAATTTGCGATGTATTGTGCCTTGAACAGCTTCGTGAGTTGCGGGAACGACGTTACATGGCCATCAGGAAGGCTGACGAACCATTCCATCGTCGTTCCTACCAAAGTGCTCATGAACAGCTTGCACCGCACCGCATCGGAGCCCCCAACCAGCATCATCTGTGTATGGAAAGCCGTAAGGTGGGCCTCCGGGTCTTCCACCCCGGTGAAGGTCACCTTGGGCCCTACGAGCATGGCTGGTATTACTGCATCCACGATCTCTGGCGAGAACGGTGTTGGGAACTCTCTGGGTGGAGTCACAGGCTCCTGATCTGCACCCTTACGCTCAGTCGCGCGGGTTTGCAGGTCTCTGTGCAGTTCCTTGTTCATAGCTTGCGACGCTACCAAATTAGCTTGGATGCGTTCTTGATTCACTTTTGACGCGCCCATTTCTTCCTGAAGGGCTCGCATCATCTCCATAACCTGATGCAGGGTGAGACCCTCACCCCCGTTTAGTGCAGCAGGTCCCTGCCTCGTACCTCTCATCTCTTAGGTTTTCTTGGTTCTTGCTGGTGGGACAGTGTTTTGTATCATGCCCCACGGTGGGCGCCAAATGTTCCTACCGGTTGACTAGAAACGCCTTCGTGCGCCTACGTCACTCTTACGTCCAGAGTCCTTGCGTTCACCTGTGCCTTTCCTGTGTGAACACCCGAAACACAAAGACAATGGGCGCCCTAGCGACCGTTTGCACTTCGACGCTCAAGTCAGTACTAGGGCTAGGAAACACTGAAAACTGTATAATCTTGCGACTGTGTGTGTGTTTACGGCGCAAGAGAATCCTCCCTCGCCAAGTTCGTTAACTTACTATTTATAGACTGAAACTAGGGTTTCTTGTTTACCTGAAATGGGCCTTTCTGATGGGCGGGCCCAACACTATTGTTACCTTACTCTCAGGATAACGTAGCGTGTGGGGTTCCTTAACTGGAGTGCCCTAGTTGTTCACGTGCCATGCATGCTGCTTACCCCTGGATCGCGACCCTCATGAGTCATATCTTTCCAGTGGTTCTACACTTTGTGTTATGCCTAAACGCGTCATCCACTCTACCCACATGGACACTTGTGATCTAGGCTTCTCCCTTACTGATAACTGGGATGTGATTTGGGATCCACTTCTCGTGGCCCATCTCTACTATTTGGGTTTTCGATGTCCGACCTCTCCACACTGCCTAGTGGCAAGTCGGTACATCCCGATGATTGATGTCTAACCACTCTTGACTCTTTGGCGCACGTGCTTCGCTAGGTACTGGCCTACGCTGCTCGTGGATCCGCTTACGTGACACCAACATTACCAGTGGTTAGTCAACGCAATGAGGATCGGTCGATACATATAGTTAATTGTTTATTGAAATATTCACATTGCCTTTATATTTATTGAAATAATATATGACAGAAAATAAAAGTGATTAAAAAAAATCATCATTTTTTTTATCGTTGAGAATAGTGCATCATGAGAATATACAGGATGTCATGTAACACTTCATAAATGACAAACTAATATCTGAAAAGAAACTAATATAAAATAGATAATAATTATTATCACATAATTCAAGGTGATTGACAACTTTGTGTTTATATAGTAAAATAAAATAAAATTGAGGGAGTGGCTTGGTTAAAATATTTGTCTATAATTAAGGATATAATATTGCATAAATTAGTTGTTTGGGTAACATTTTTTTATGAACAAGAAAAATAGATTTATTTTTATGTGTTCGGTTCCAGTATGTAGTGGAATATTATGAATAGTAGCTACAACACTTTGATTATCACAATACACATTCGAAGTGTGAAAGGAAACTCTAATTGCAGGGAAAAGAGTTTAAATTCATTATAGTTCATATGTTATTTGAGTTAGACCACGATATTCAGTCCTATTAATTGACCTACCAAGAGTGTATTGATTTCTATACCACCAAGATACAAGATTAGGACAAAGAAACAATGTTGTACCAAGAGTGGATCTCATATCATCCAAAACAGTTGTTTAGTCAGCTTCACAAAAAGTTTGGAGAGAAAAATTTGTTATTTATCATGTAGGTTTAACATTATTGCATAGTGTGTTTAAGATATCTAAGTATCCTCTTGACAATTAACAAATGAGAGTCAAATGGATTTTGTAGAAATTGACAAACTTTTGTTGATAGCAAAACTTTCTTGATAGCTAAGTTCTTGTGATGGTGACATAAAGGGTGCTCCAACAAAATATATGTACAAATTGGATAAGTTATAATATCAACCTTTGTTTTAGTAAGTTTACAATTAGTCATCAAATCTCGAATGTATTTGTTTTGTGATAAATGCCTAATTTTAATAATATTTCATATTAAAATATAGACATTTATGAGAATTTATTACTAACTTACATATGAAATAATTCCTAATTTATGAATTTATACATTTTTACAATTTTTATGATCTTTATTTAAATAAGAGCATTGTATTCTCATATTTGGTGTCAATTGCAGATTTCTAGGAAAGATTGGAGACTTGAATTAAATAGGAATTATTTGAGCTAAAAAAAGAAAGCTTGAAGGTCTCATAATGGAGAAAAGTGTTGAAAAAGCAAATTTTACAACAAGAGATTCTCACTCAAGCAAGATATTCTCGCTCAAGCAAGATATTCTCGCTCAAGCAAGATATTCTCGCTCAAGCAAGATATTCTCGCTCAAGCGAGAATGCTCCAGAATAGTTTTCGAAAATCGACGTCTTTCTCGCTCAAGCAAGAGAATGCGTAAGAAATATTGGGCCTTTTTATGTTCTATCGCTCAGCCCATCAACACGACACAAGAAGCGACCAAACCCTAGAAAATTAGGTTAAATAGGGGGCTAGAGGCTCAACCCTAGTGTACAGGATTGAGAGGAAAACACCATTGAGTGAATTGTAACCCAATTGGGAGAATGAAAGGTGCTAGAAGTATGCGTGGCTAACTCTATCCTTAGGGATTGGGCGTAATATGCTCGAACTCTTATGTATTGAGGTGATATCTTATATATTAATATTTAGTTCTTGATTGATTATTGATATTGTTTTTTTACTTCTAAATTTCCATGACATTGAGAATCTTAAATTTGACTGGAAAGTATTTTTAGGGTTCTGACCTAAACAATAATACTTAACATATTTGAGTGTTAGGAATAGACTTGAAATTTTAATTGCTATTAACGCCTGAGCTTCATTCTAAGTTGTTCTTATAATTATGCGAGGGATCGATAGTTAGGGAACATTCTTAAGGATTTTATATGCGAGGACTCGATATAAATGAATTTTATACGGGCATCAATTTCAATCAAAGAACTTAATATTAACATGCTAATTAAAATACATGAGAGTGAGAGAGATGAAACCTAATCCCTATTTTTCCAACTTGAAGCAACTAATTATTTGTTTGTTTTCTGATTAATCATTACCAACACAATCACTTCAACACTCTTTTTAATTATTTTGTTTCATATTTAGCGATTATTGTACTCGATAATTTATTGTTCCTTGTGGGATCAATATCCGTCGTTAGAGACAATTATTACTTCTGACAACGCGGTGCAGTTATCGTAAAAAGTCATCAAGTTTTTGACGCCGTTGTCGGGGAACAATTTGATTTTTTAGTATGAATTCATAAATATTGTAAATATTCTAACTGTTTTTATTTTTGTTAATAGTTCTTACTTTTTGTTTATATTTCTTTATGGTGTTTATATTAGTTATTGTTTTTATTTTGCTTTATTTACATAATTGTTTTATTTTGTTTATTTTATTTTATTCCTGATTTGATTTTTTATTTTATGTTAATTTTCAGTTTTGCTTTTATTGTGTTAATCTTTATTTTGGAATTATTTGCTTTTAATTGTTCTTAATTTATTTTTAGATTTTTGAATTTATTTGTTTCTATTTATTTTCATATTTATTTTGAATTGATATTTTTATTTGTATTTAATTTAATTTTTTTTTTTAGAAAAACAAATATTTTTTTTTCACTAATATCTTTTAACAAGAAAGCAACATGGCAGAAGAACAAGCATCATCTTATAGGGAGACATTTGGAGATTATGTCATGTACCAAGGGCCAAGACATTTTTCTAGTATTGTAATATCTTCTACCGCCAAGGCCTTGGAAATAAATCTGATTTTCTCACTCTCATCCGTGCCTATCAATTTATAGCAATGCAACATGAGGATCCATATTCACATTTGGATACATTTTATGAATTGGTGGGAGCAATGGGCTTTAAATCAGATGATGTTGATAATGTTTGTAAGCGCTTGTTTCCTTTCTCATTGGCGGGTAAAACTAAAGAGTGACTCAAATCACTTCCAAATAAGAGCCTCACTAGCTGGGAAGAGGTAGAGGAAAAAATTTTGCAAAGTTTTTTCCCAATCTCTCGCTACATCAAAGCCAAGTCTAAAATCTCTATGTTCAGAAAAAAGGGTGGATGAAGTCTTTTGTGAGACATGAGAAATATTTAAAAAGATATTGAGAAAATGCCCAAATCATGGGTTTGAAGATATTGCTCAACTGAGCATATTTCTCAATGGTCTCAAATCTGACATAAAGATGCTCTTAGATGCTACAGTTGACGGCACAATGATGACTTTTGATGTAGAACAATTGACAAGGATTATTGATTCATTGGCACCAACTGATTATCAAGCCCAACATGGTGGACAAGGTCTTCAGAATAAAAGGTTGATAGAAGATGCACTCTTGGCCAAAAATAAAATTCTAACACAGCAGATTGAGCAACTAACCGCACAAATGGCTAAATTGCCCCAAAAATTATATGTTGTTCATTCATCTCAAAACCATAGTCAACCAATCAGGTGTGATTTTTGTGGAGGTGATCATCCTAATGGTCACTGTTTTTATCAAAACAATTCACCTGAAGCTGCAGATTCATCCGTTCTTAAAAGAATGAGTAAAGTTGAAGATGCCCTAACAAAGGTTGTGATCGCGCACGAAAAAAGCATGGCCACGATTAAGTGTATAGAGATCCAGACGGGACAAATGACCAAACAAATTGCAAAATTTACAAAGGGACTAAGTGATGAGAATAAGGAGAAAAAGAAGTGAGGAGGAAAAAATAAAGGAAAGAAATGAAAATAAGGAGAAAAGTGTTATTGAAAAAGATTTATCATATCCTCATGCTCCTTCAAAAAAAGAGAAGGGAAGAAAGTTTTTTTATAGACTGCTCCCTAAAAATTATTTTGCAGAAAATCTAAAGCAAGATTCAACACTTAAGATATTTCGAAAGAATATGAGCTATATTGAAGAAAGAAATAGAGAGCTGGAGGCTAGATATAGAGCAATTGTTCAGAAAGGCCTGCCGAAAAAGTCCAAGGACCCAGGGAGTTTTAATCTTTTTGTGTCTATATGGTATGAATTGGATTGACACAAGACAAGATACAACACATTAAGGAGGCTTAAGGACAAATCAATGGAGGACATTGCCTTCCAAATGAAGAGCCAAACTCATAAGAATCATGAGTGTCATATCCTTATACACAATTATAGGCGGAAATGGAAAGGAAAGCAAGATCAACACATGAACACAAGTAGAAACACAATTAGGACATAGAAATAGAGGAT
>Ga0123342_1007153_pt1 | contig 14945 bp, 6 predicted proteins | sample Turbeawhitnodule_FD_89960 | JGI IMG/M metagenome (GOLD analysis project Ga0123342, IMG submission 89960) | Root nodule microbial communities of legume samples collected from Mexico - Turtle bean Mexico white nodule | ecosystem: Host-associated > Plants > Roots > Nodule | place: Mexico: Nepantla...
ATTTTTCCAGAATATATTATTTTCAATTCCGGATTTTTATTTCCGGAATAAAGGGCATTTTTGGAATTTTTAAAATTGTGTTGGGTGCAGGTTAAAATGTGTTGGGTGCAGGGAGCATTTGCCCTTGTCTAATCCTCAGGCCTGGTCATTATTAATGGCTAAGTGGTGATGGTAGTAATATAAACTCTCATTCTAAAACAAACTTCCCACAAACAATTTGTTTGAGTATGTGTTTCTTTGTTCACCTCAAAAATTCCAACCAGCACTTTTTCTTGATTTCGAACTTCAGTGTGGAGAAAAAGCAAGAGAGGAAGAAGATGGGTTTGTACAGAAGAAAAGAGAATAAAGCCCTCAAAATTGACTAAGAGGCATAACTATTATTCCTATCTTAAAAACTGAAAACTCCAATATCGTAAAATATGTTTATAAAATAAAATATGCACTTATTTAGAACATTTAGGACAACATCATTTAGGACAACATTACGGCTTGTGCTTGTCGATCAGTGGTATGTTAAGGAAAAGTATGGGACGAACCGTCTATTTCAACCCTAAATCCTAATTGTCTATTTCAATATAGCTTACAATTCGTGCAGATCAAGTGTAGGGCAGGTTGGCCAGCATAATCCACATATCTTAAAAATCTACAAAAAAAAATTATGCAACCCCATATTTTTTCCCACAGTCTCATTCTAAAAAATTCTAAAATTATTACTTCCAAATTCTACAATCTAGAATACAAATTTGTATTCTTGATTGTGTAATCTACAATATTGTACAATCCGAAACATAAATTTTAACTTTCAGATTTTATAACCTAGGAACTCTCAGAATTCCACATTTTTTAATTGAAAAAAAAAAACATTCAATGAAAAATGTCAAAGGGTAATTTGAGTACTTTTTAAAGTTTGGAGTGCATGAAGAAAGGTATGGAGGTGTAGAAAGAAATTCCCCTCAATTTCTAATTCATACTATCTTCACGAAATTTGATAATAATTTTTTAATATTTAATAGTGTTTCAATACTCATGTTTATAATAAAATCTAAATAAGTATTATATATATATATTATTTTTCAAAATTAGAATAGTAATCATGTATCCATATGTATTACTTTAAAAAATTGTATATATTTAATTAAATATTTTATTAGTCAATTTATTGGTATGATTAAAATATTTAAATTTTGTTGAAAATGAGAATATGATAATAATTTTTTTTACCCATTTCTTATTATGTATGTGTCGTGAGAATAATACTGTGAAACGATTTACCTAATTCATCTAAATAAGAAAAATAATTAATTTAATAAATAAAAAATAAATTTATTCAAAATTTATATTTGGAAATTTATTTTTCATTAATTTAAAAAATATTTCTTGTGTGGGCTAACCCCTAGTCAATTCGTATGTGGGGTGTACCAATAAAATCAAAATACATTTTCTACACGAGATAGGCCAACCTAGTCCACATTTTGCAAGACAAATGCAGGGTGGGACTGCGCATATTATCATCCCTATTTAGTGTAAGATATATTATTTACAAGAATTATCAAAATCTTCAAAATGATAAAAAATTTATATTTTTAATGTCAATCTCCCTCCAATTCCATACCTTTTCCCTTCACCTCCATATTAATTATGAAAAGTCGGTTTTATCTTCTTTTTTTTTAAATAAATTACCATAAATGAAGCATAACCTCATATCTTTAAATGACCTCAGTTGCACCTCTACACCTTCATGCCTCCCTTCTAATGTGTGTGTGAGAGGGTTGACAACACTACAAGAAAATCATGAAATAGAAACCAATTTTTAGAGACCAAAATAATTAGTTACAATAGGAACTAAAATAGAGACCATTTTAGAAACTAAACAAAAAATTGGTTTCTAAATTAGTTTATATTATTGTTAAATAGTTTCTAAATTGGTATCTACTAAGGTTTTAACTACCAATTATTTAGTTTCTAAATTTGGTAGCAAAAACCTTGGTTGCTAATTAAATACCAATTTAGAGACTATTTAACAATAATAGAAAATAATAGAAACTAATCTAGAAACCAAATTTCTTTTTAGTTTCTAAAATGGTCTCTAATTTAGTTACTATTGGAACTAATTATTTTGGTTTCTACAAATTGGTTTCTATTTCATGATTTTCTTGTAGTGCAAGAATATTCCTTATAAATGATGTTCTCAGTGCGAAGATAATTTTTTTAGTTTTGCACTGCATTTTTGCACCTTATTTGTTTTTTTTCTGACTTTTTCGGTTTCCAAAAAATGAAAAAAATAAGCGAACGAAAACACAAACACCACTAATAAAAACACTATAAAATTTACCTCAACTACCAATGTTTGCCATCAATCATCATAAGAAATCACCATCACATAAAAAAATGAAAAAAAAGACACTACTCTCCTGCATACTCCGAAAGGTATTGTTGAAATTTTAAAAAATAAAAATAAAAAATAAATAAATATATATATATATATATATATATATATATATATAAAGAATATATGATGGTGTAGGAAGAATTTACCATTTCAATTCTCTTTTATTACAAAATGAATTACGGAAAACTTACTTAATATATTAAAGTGACTTAACATGAAGGTACATACCAGAAAGTAATATAAGATATTATATATTATAATTTGATTATATTTTTAATTGATGTAATATATATAAAATAAAGAAAAATATTATATTAAAAAAATTATATATTATAATTTGATTATATTTTTAGTTGATGTATTCTATACAAAATAAGAAAAAAGTAATTTTTTCTCAAACATAATCAATTATATTCGTATAATATAATTGATTATATAGTATATATTTTTTTTCAATATTTTCACTATAAATAATCTTATATAGTGGATTATGTGACCATAAATTCTTAGAAGTTTGAAAACAATTTTAAATCTTAAATTTTAGTGCTATTAACAAATAAAATAATATTATAATAAAAATATTTCAAAATCTTTTTGTTTTTTACTTATTTTTCTTTTCTTCCCTGTTCATTCCTTTCTGATATATTTATTTCTTCTTTAAACGAAGTGTATATTTTACATTTAGGTTTACGTTTGAAAACCCTATACCCTACATTTATATTTCAATAAAAACCTTTCAAATATAAAATATAGGTGTTGATTAAATTTTCTGTCTACAAATGGTCAGTTCATTTATTCGAAGCCATGATGTTTGCACCGCCCTTTTTCTTATCTTCACTCTTAAGTTTTTTTATGTGCTGATTTAACGAAAACTAATATTTATTTTATAGAAAAATAATAATCTAACAGAAACTCGTGTTCATAGTATTAAATATTATTAAATAATTAACACAGTGAAATTTTAATCTTTTCAAAAAAGATTAACAAAATGGAAGCTTATTTTCTTTAAAGTATTTTTGTCAAAATAAAACACAAAAAGAAGGGGGGAGTGAGAAGATTCAAAAGGAGTGTGTGACTATCACGGGCCATATGTTTGGCATGTCAATATTTGGGCCTCGTTATTGCACGCATTGCTATTGGGCCCAATTTGCCTAATCTAGTCCAGGCAACTTCTTCCTGCAACTCTACAACTTTCTTCCTGCACTCCATCATTTTCTGCAAAAACTATTTTGCCCCTTTAAAAAATGACTTCTAGATTATTTTTTTCGAAATATTTTTTGGAACATATTTTCCACAACATGTTTCATGAATTCCATATTTATCAATTCAGAAATAAAGAAAATGTATTCTGAAATGATTTTTTGTCTTCTAAATTTTCTATTATGAAAACATCCTTTATTTACATAATCACTATCTATTTCAGAAACACCAAAAACTGTTAAAAGGTAATTTCGATATTTTTGAAGAATGTAGAGGTACTGAAAGATTAAAATTTGGGATAAGTGTTACGGTTAGGTTAAATTCGTACGCTAAAAACAAACTTTTTATATATCTGGAAAACAACAAATATTACTTTCTGTTTAGGAAGAAATAAACATATATTATTTCTTCAGTCCAATAATTACTGATATTTAACGTTGTTTCAAATAAATTAAAAATAAAGAAATTTAAGATAAATAGTATTTATTAGATAACAGTTTTTCTAAAATTTCATTGTTTTCTCTCTTAGTTTCAATAGTTGTATTATTAAGCCTCTCAAGATATGGAAATAAATACTTGAATATATTATTGAAAAGTGAAAAGGTTATAGAATAAACAATCTTCTATATTGTTACATTTACACTTATTATGATGAATGAATTAGATCTATTATAATAAGTTGTCTTTTGATTTTTAATTTTATATTAATAAATATTTTCCAATATATAAACGAATAAATATAAATAAATAAGGATATAATAAAAAAATTTGATATTATTTTTATTTTAAAAATATTATAAATAAAAATATCTAAAGATAGAAAAGTATTATTATTTTTTATCTTGTACACACAAAACCAAAAATCAAGATTTTGTTTGCTACTAATTAACTAGTAATCACTAAGAAATAATACTTGTTTGGATTTCTAATTAGAGAGGAAATGTAAAGAAAGAAAATTAATTTCAATAGATGAAATGAGAAAAAAAAAGTCAGGTTAGACTTATATTTTTACTTGGATGTCCTTGCTTTTGGAATAAAAAAATAGACATATTAAAAGATTAATATCCAACTTTACTTATACAAAATAAATAAAATGAAAGAAATTTAACTTGCAACTTTTAATAATATCCATTAAATTTTTAGGTAATTTGACATAATTTTCAATTTAAACTTATTGAAACATATTGAAACTTGAATAATTTCATAAAGCATCTCTTCAATAACAGTTCAATGCAAGTAACATTGCTTTGGTGCAAAACAATTTGCTATGTTTCATTTAAAATGAACACAGTCAATAAATTAAAATTTTGTACTTTATAAATATATTTTAATAAATAAATTATCTATATTTAACATATTAAACATTTTATATATTATTTTGTACTTAAATTGTTTAACAAATTTTATTATTAATTTAAATTTTTTAAGAAAAGTTAGTTTATATTTACTTTAAATTTATATAAAGAAATCATAAAACTAATATCAAAATTAACTATGAAAAAAAAGCAATACATAAAAATATTTTGGTGAAAATAATTATATATATATATATATATATATATATATATATATATATATATATATCATTTTGGCAAGGTACGAGTGTGAGTATAAGTACTGATTTTTTAAATTGGGTATGAAGATGAGATAAGTATGTACATATTTGTTTCATCTCCTTCTTTATACTCGTCCCAATATCCATACTCACTCTCATACTTGTCCTCGTTTTAAATTAACATATTTAATTTATTAGGTAACCTAAAAAACTTATATTAACTTTGATTTGGTTCTTAGTTTTGTAACTTATTTCTAAGTCATAATACATTTGATCATTTTTACTCTTTTTTATAATATTTGACCTTTATCCAATTTTTATTTGATATTCTCATTTGATACTTATACATTTATAATTTCTTTCTTGATATTTGACATTAGAGCAAAGAAATTGTCTATCATTTTGACATTGAATATATGATAATATCATGTATTCCTTTGTTCTGATTTTTATTTTTTTAATAAAAAAGTTATTTAATTAATATTCGAAACAGTATGGGTGCAAGTACATGTATAATCGTTCTTCGATGAGGATATGAATGTGATAAAAAATTCATACCTATTGGGTATAGGTACGAGGACGGAGATGAAGATAAGGATGAAAATTTATTTTAAAAATGGGGATGAGATATTCAAACTCGCATCCACCCCACCATGTTGCCATACCTACACACACATCTTAAGGAAAAGGAAATGACAAACACAATCTTCTTATCCCTTTTCTCTATCCCCATCTCATCTTTGTTGGCATGGTCCTCTTACAATATTGTCTTCTTTCCTGTAACACGTGAACACCAAAGTTGATAAACAACACAAAATATAGTAAGCTAGAGTTTTAAAAACAAAAAAGCTTTCATATATGTATATCTCAAAACCATATACACATACTATATTTTATTTCATTCACATCTCATCCATATAGTCTCACGGATACAGTCTCTAATATTAATTGAATCAACATCATAACCAAGTGTATAATTAGTCCATTCACTACATCTCATGTCAAAATACAAATGATGTCAATTACCATAAATATATGATTTTACTTTCGGAAGACTTAGAGATATGCACATGTCATTCTAACTTCACTAAGTTGTCAACACAATAAAGTTACATAAGAGGAACACAACCACTCACATGGCATGGTAAATCCATATGATCTACCAAATATAGTTCTTTTTAACATTGCAAACTTGATCATAGGAACCTACTTTGACTATTACCACCTAATGTTTTCCTATATATAAGTCAATATTAGTAGAGTTAGAATCATCTCTTTCCGAATTCTCAATTCAATACATCACCTACATCTCAACATAGTATATCCCTCGCTAGAAATAACTATGTTTCCAACACATCATATGTTATATCACAACCATAACATCATATACTCTCATTCATATACATTCTATCTTGATTCACATATTAATAAATTGCAATTTTATCATTCATCATATTATAATAATATTCAAGCATAATATGTTGATAAAATATAAAAATCTAGTGAAAGATACATAAAGTTTAACATTTAGACATATTTAAAAAATATGTTTTTCAAAATTTAGAAAACACCTTTTTGCTCAACCGTCACTTTACTCGTATAGCGAATTAAACGTATGTTGCAATTTGCCTAACCACAATTTTGCACACTCAGCCAAAGCATTGGCTTGTCCAATGAATTTTAGTCGCCCAACGAAAACTTTATTGGCCTAACCAAACCACCAAAGTATTCATCCAACTACTGCACCATTGAGAGTTTCCATAAAAACAACTTGTTGAGCAAGAATTTACTTGCCCAACGACCAAAACTCTTTAATTTTTAATTAATTTAATTTTGCCCAACAAAAATTGGTTCACCTAACGACCAAACCATTGAGAGTTTTTTATTAAACAACTCACCCAACAAATTTGACTCACTCAACGATTAAAACTCTCGAGTTTTTAATTAATTGAATTTCGCTCAATGACTCTACATAATTCAGAAATTTTACAAAATATAACAAGTGATCAAATTGGTTCAAAATGATTTTTTTTTTTTCATTTCGAATAGTCTAAAACAAATTATTTTGTTCCAAAATAATAAATAACTTGAATCAATTTGACTCAACATACAACAAATCTCTCATTTTGAATTCATTTACTGAGATTAAATAATTTCATCTCAACTCCTTCAACACTTCACATCTCAAACATAATAGACATAACTAATCTTAATTGTCTAAGAAAGTATCAACAGATCCCACACATTCAATCAAACTCAAACTTTCAACCCTTCATAATATTCTAAATTATCAATCTTAAATTCTAGTGCTTAAAATATACTCAAACAAATACAATCCCGGCATATAACTTCAAAATTTGTGACCATGTTACATTCACATCTACCCTAAGATACCATTAAAGACATAACTAACTTCTCTTGTTAAGGCATGTTTACTCATGTTAGTTCCCAAATTTTTCTTTTCTATACTCAAAAGGAAAACTAAATATATACCTAAAAGACTCCAATCAACAATCTAACGTGCCCTCATGCTTTTTTACCACCAAAAAAATTATCTTGACCACATAAACAACACTTATAAACACCAAAAGAACCAAACAAAAAACATATTTAAAAACTAGCTTACAAAATAAGTTAAAGAAAAACTTACTTAAAAAAGGACTTTTTGTCCAAACAGGCATATTCTATTTTACACTAAGATTATTAAGATGAGTTTAGATCTAAGAAAAGATTATCATATTCTTCAAGATTCTAAAATGAAGTGAAAGAAAAAGTATTTTAAAGTGATAATAATTTTTTAAAATGAAGTTTAAATAGTTATATTTTTCTATTTATGCTTTTCAACTTAAATAATAAAATAATTTATGTTTATCTTAGTTAAACTACTTTTACTCTTAAATATACTAACCAGTCCTTACGTTATTAAACAAATTAGATATTATTTTTAATTTTATAAATTAATTATTTTATATAATTTTTATTAAAATTAAAATAATAGTATTATTATAAGTTATTATATCCTTGAATTAATTTAATTTTTCGTCACATAATTAAATTTATGCTCTTTTATTTTCCTTTTTTATTTTATTTCATTTGAACAATCTCATTTCTTTTTCTTTTAATTTTTATCTATATTTTTCTCTTAATTTTTATAACTTTAATCCTAGTCTAAAGAAGACAGTAGTTAGACAACCCAACCCCGTAATGATTATTTATATTCATTTATTTGTATCCCACTAAACAAGACCTTATCATAAATTCTGCTCCAAATGTGGTACATTGATTAAGTAGAATTGATGTGGTAGCGTGAACCACGAGCCCAAGAAGTTTCGGGGAAAGTACCTGTAAAAGTAGTAGGTACCTAACATAACTGTGCAACAAAACAAAATTTATTTTTTATATATTTTTATTGCTAAATGATTAAATAGTTTTTATTAAATAACCTTTTTTTCCTTAGTGGAAAATGATTTCATTATCACTCCAAGAACAAAGCACAATTTTTTTATAAATTTTTACAGAAAAAGATAAGAAAAAAATATTTTTATAAGTTAAAATATTTATACAAACTAAAAATTATAATTTTAAAATCTAGATAAATTAATTTATAGAATCTAATTTTAAATTATAATAAAACTATTTTTTTCTTGTTTACATAGAAGTTCACGAAATATTAATGGAGTTTGTCCTGGTAGTCAAAACCGACAACAGACGTATATTCCAAAGCCCATCCTAAAACCAACACAACACACTTATCTTACTACGTGTCGACGTTGACACGTGGTCATTGCTCATTTGATTCATGGTACTTTACAAAAAAACACTTTATTTAATTGAATTTTTAAATCTAAAGCGGTTCTTGAACGAACCTCCTACGAAAAACAAGACTTTTGTTTTTATTTAATGTTATTATAGTAATATAACATGGGAAGAAGATTGAGATTAACAACGTTGGCAAATCAAAACTAATGGAATGATAAATTTATTCGATTTTTATAATAATTACTTTAAAAGTCAATTATGTACTACTTCTAGATTTTAATATATACAAAGTTATATAATTTCATATGCATTAATAATATTAGTTAAATTTATTTTATGGTTTTAAGCTCTTAAAATAAAAATAAAAATGATTTAAATTATCCTTTATTATTTTTACAGTGAATAATAGTCGGATTTAAATATTTTTTTGAAAGTATCTAACTAATACAAGTTGAATAAAAATATATCTCTAATATTTCAACTATTTTGTGTATTTTTTTAATACATACTTACTTTTAATTATTTCCGTTGCTTGTTTTTGTGTATAGTTTGAGATATTTTAAAAAAAAAAAAAAATTTTTAATTTACAAAGACTTTTGTACTGAATAAATGTGAAAACATATTTATCCAATTGGTGTTCCAATTAAACAAATTACCAAATTTGGTGCAATGAATTATTTATTGACTGATATAAAGTAAATAATCATACATCTTAATATGCGAAATTCAACAAACTATACTGTAGTTGTTGTGGTGTAATAAATTATTAATTAATTGTACACTTTACATAATTAATTATATAGCTTCGAATATAACTTTTTACTTAATTAATTATATGTACCGATCAGTTTTCGATAGTATTTTTGTATGTCCGATTCTTTTGCATTACGAGAGCCTACTTAGTTCTTTTGTATTGCGAGAGTCTGCTGGGTTCTTTTGCGCCGTGAGAGGCCTGCTCGATGGTTGAGCCTAAGTAAACCTGTGCCAATGGCCTTGGTCAGGTTGGGCCCAGAGCGCATGTTGGGTACGCAAAATAATTTCATTGATGCACCCGTTTAAAAGATACATTTGTGTGGTAGATATAATCTTGTTATTATTGTGCATATTTAATGTTAGTATGTGGCAATATTTTCTCTTTTACGTATCTGTTGCACATCTGTTACACGTAGCCAGTTGCTATTAACCCTAAGTAGATAGGGAGATGCATTTATAACAAATGTTGGCCTACGGTTTGACACCTGAAGATCATTAGTTCCCGTGACAGGTGGTTTTTTCTATTATTTTAACGTATTAGAATATTTTCAATTAAGATTTACTTATCTTCAGGGAGAGTGGTTGCATGTGCGACAATAAAAGGAGAGTAAGTCTCTAGGAAAAGATACGTTGTTTGACACACTTTACTAAACTGTTACTTTCGGTGAGCCTTAGCTGATCGCCGGAGTGTAATTAATAGGTAGGGCGCCCTCTGTCCCAACGGAGCCTTATTCTAGCACAACAAGAAGACGTGGTTCTGATTCCATAAGAGGTAGATCCAGGCGGAGGCGTTCAAACTAAGGTCAACCAACAAGAACATTTGGCACCCACCATGGGGCCCGCTAAAACTTGATCCCATCCACATTTTGGTTCGAGTTACATGGAAGAGATGAGGAATACGAGGCAAGTGCCATCGGGACAAGAAGGAGGTGAGGCTCCCACACTGCAGCAGCTTATGGAAACCGTTAGTAATCTTCAAGAAGCAAATGAACAATATAGACAAGAGCAAAAGAGATTGCGAGAAGAGTTGCACAAAACCAATGAGGATTTGTGAAGAGACCTACAGCAGCGGGATCGACGCATCCCAAGAGAGCGAGATTCAAACCAGCCAGAGAGAGACTGCCCCGAGCCTTTCTCACAGGCTATTATGGACGAGGTGGTACCTACGCACTATGTAGCACCTAAGATCACTTTCACGGGAATAAAAGACCCCGAAAGTCATTTCACTGCGTTTAACGCCCAAATGATTATCTCGGGATGGTCAAATGCAGTGTGGTGTAAGATGTTAATGGGCAATTTCATGGGTACGACGATACATTGGTTTAGCGGATTACTGGACAACCAATCACTTATTTTGCACAGTTCACCAAACTGTTTTGAGAACAGTTATACGCCAACCTTGTTAAACCCCCCGTCCTGTATGACCTCTTCAATGTGCGTCAAAGGGAAGGGGAAACCTTGAAGGATTATCTGAACTGATTTTGGGCTCTCACTATAAAACTCCGAATACATGATGAGAATGTCATGGTATCTGCCTTTGAGCAAGGTGTCGCTCTAGGGCCATTTTGTGATTCCCTTATCATAAATCTGATGAAGACTTTCTCCGAAATCAGACGAAGGGCGGTTGCCCACATTAATGTTGAAGAAGTAGTAGCAGCTAGAAACAACGGTTCACATTCTTGGCTGGCTAAGCCGAAAGAGGTTGGCAAGACTTCTCGGCCAATGAGGGTTAGCGAAACCTCGACTAGAAAGAAAGAAGAAGCCAAACACCACCCTTATAAGAAAGGGGAATTCATGGAAAGGGGCAAAGACAAAGAATTCCACCTCAAGTTTCGAGTGTCGTACAAGGAATTGATAGGCATACCAGCGGTCGCTGAGAAGTTGAGATTTCCCCAAAAAGCTGACAGAAATTTGGGAGGAAGGAAAGACATTTGGTGCAAATTCCACAAGAGATTTGGGCATGGTATTGAACGGTGCATGGCTCTAAGCTACCAGTTGGCCGAGCTTTTGAAAGACGGTTTCTTGAAGGAGTATCTCGAAGTCGAGCAAGGAGAACCACAGGGAGAAGCTGCCATATGGGACAAAACACACGAGGTTCCCGTGCACGGAGAGTTGAATACGATCTCGGGCAGTTTTCTAGAGGAGGCGCCACAACCACCAAGTGTAAAAGATATGCAAGGGCAGTAATGTCGTTGGAAGCAAGAGATCAAGATGATACGCCAGACCCAGATCTCTATTTCATGAAGGCTGACTTGGTAGGTGTGGTTCCCCATGATAACGACCTAGTGGTGATATCGATTATTATGGTAGGCAGAAAGGTGCACCAGGCTCTCATTGACCAAGGAAGCTCGACTGATGTGTTGTTCTGGTCCACGTTCATCAACGTGCGTCTGTCCCTCGACCAGATGAGGCCACATGAGGGGTGCTTAGTTGGATTCGCAGGGGACCAAATGGAGGTTTGAGGCTACATTGATTTAAGAACGACTTTTTTCAGATGAGGAAGCGACCAAGACCATTGTCATCAGGTATGTTGTGGTTAATACTCCCTCTACTATAACCTGCTGTTAGGAAGGCCCTCGCTGAATAGGTTGGGAGCGGTAGCTTCTATGAAGCACATGAAAATGAAGTTACCATCCCTTGAGGGAATGGTAATTACGATAAGGTCCAACTAGAAAGATGCTTGGAAGTGTTACGAGACTAGTTTAAAGAACAGAAGGAGTTACACCTCTGTCCCAATTTCTCAGGTGGGAAAAATGGTCGAGGTTTTGGAAGCCGAGTTAGGCCATAAACAGTGTTCGGGACCAGCTGGTGACGTCCAGGAGCGAGAAATTGAAGGGAAGTTGTTTAAGCTCGGCGCCTCGCTGGTCAGGAGCTATAGGACCAGATAGTTGAGGTAATAGTCAGGCACCTGGACGCGTTTGCATGGAGCTCCGCTGACATGCCTAGGATAGACCCTGATTTCCTATGTCACAGGCTCAATATGGATAGTAGGGTTCGACCAGTGGCCCAGAGGAAAAGGAAGTTTAATGAAGAAAGGCGCCTAATCATCAAGACGGAAGCTCAGAAGTTGCTGAACGCCGAACATATTAGGGAGATCTGGTACCCTGAATGGTTGGTGTTCTCGCCTGTTGACTCGCTTCGCTGGTTGACTCCAACAGCTGCTTTGGCCCTTCAATCTTGCATGAGAATCGTGCCTTCTTGGTCAATAAACCTCTCACTTGCAAAGACAAAAGACAAAGGGGCGCCCTAGCAGTCGTTTGCACTCCGACGCTCAAGTCAGTATTAGGGCAAAGAACACTAAATGTATAAAGTGGTTTCAGTCTTAAAAACTGTGTACCTTGCTAGGGTTCTTAACACCCTTTATATAGGTTGAAACTAGGGTTTACCTCTATTCTATTACTCTTATCTAGGGTTCCTTGGAGAATGTCCTTGTGCCGCTATCGTGTAATCTTAGCGTATCTGGCACATGAACTTCCTTTAACTGGAGTGCAACAGATAACAAAGTGGCTGCCTAGGTACCAACTTGTGCACCTAATATCCAGCGCCATCTGTTTCGTGGGTGCCCTAAGTGTCCACGTGCCATGCATGCAACCTTCCTGGAAACCCTAATTCTAATGGGCCCTTGCGCCTCCTAGGATTATCCACGGTGCTGCGCCTTCATGCGTTGTACACTACGGGCATGGATCCATCGTGACTTAGGCTTCCCACATATCTCTTGTCTTTAACTGTTATCTTAACAAAACTCTAGGGCCCATCTTACGGGGCCTTCCACTGCATCCTGACGGCCGATGTCCGATCTTCTCCCTCTACTCTCGAGGTCCGATATCGATCTCCAACATCGGGCTTAGGGTAGCAACCTCAAAGACTGACCAACTCCCGGGTATGTGTCTGGTGCCCACTTCACGTGGCTCCCTACCATCACCAGGTACCGGTGCGCGATGTCTGAGGTCAGCCTCTGAGTCGGTGACCGAGGACTGGTCGGGACACAAGCCCCCCAGTCTCGAGTTGTAACTTGCTTCAGTGAAGAGGCTAAGTGATCGCGCTGCACGACCTATGTGGCACTGAGTAACGGGTGTGAACAGTACACCGAAGTGACATCCCATCATTCTCTGCGTAATCGTTATACACGTGTAGAGATCGATGGCTGGGACTTGTTGGCGCTTGAACTTCCTCGTGCACTGTGCAAACATTTTAACCCTTGCACTCCCACCACTGTTTTATCACTTTCTTTTGCACGAGTCTCCACTTAGCTTTCTGCGCAGAAAAACGCTCTCTTCTCTTTCCTCCGAAGTTCAAGTCTTCAAACGTCAATACCCGAAAGGTATGATTTTTATTTCCCGATTGCCTTGCCACTTATAATTTCATTGCTTGCAACATGATTATAACTGTCTGGGACCGTTTATGATCTCTACCTTTCTCTGTGTGTTTATCTCCACTGTTCATGCTTCAAGTCTCTATTTTTTCGGGTTTCTTCTGATTTTGTCGAGTCGCACCGCCTTACTCCTCTAAAGTTTCTCCTTTCTTTTCCTTTTTAGCTTTCTTATCAAGATGACTAAACAAACGAAGTGAGTTCTCGAACCGACTTCTCCTTCAGACTCTAACTCTGCTTCAACTTCATCATCGTCCTCCGCTCCTCCTTCTACCTCAGTTCCCCCCCCTCCTGCCTCTTTCTACGAGTCTCTATACCACTGGGCTCCAACGGACTTTTTAGGGAGACGTCCACCTTCACTACCCTGAAAAGCATAACAGCTTACAGAAAGAAACAATCGTGCCATCCGTCGCGCGTCTTTGGTAAAGACCACGATAAGTTCGTGCGGATGGTGGCTTGCTGCGAGGGGGAACTGGTGTGTTCCGATGAGGTCTCTGACTCCGAGGGTCCTTTCTGCTTTGTTTACTCAACCCTCTTCCGAAGGCTGGGGTTTCGGTTGCCCTTCACCTCCTTCGAGCGTACCTTGCTGACCGAGTTAAATGTTGCCCCTGCCCAACTTCATCCTAACAGTTGGGCATTCGTGAGAGCATTTGCCATTCTTTGTTGCAGTCTTGGTCTTACGCCGTCGGTAGATGTCTTTCTTTATTTCTTCGAGGTCAAAGACCCGGGGAAGAAGTTGTGGATTAGCCTCAATGGCGTGGCTGGGAGAGTACTCTTGACACTCTTTCAACAATCGTACAAGGGGTTTAAAAAGAACTTTTTTAAATTTCGCTGCAATCGGAGGGACCCCTCTCTTCTAGATGGGTTCCCCTTGTACTGGACAGAGAAGCCAAACCTATGGAGGGCCCGGAGTCCTGAGG
>Ga0123342_1007154_pt1 | contig 14942 bp, 9 predicted proteins | sample Turbeawhitnodule_FD_89960 | JGI IMG/M metagenome (GOLD analysis project Ga0123342, IMG submission 89960) | Root nodule microbial communities of legume samples collected from Mexico - Turtle bean Mexico white nodule | ecosystem: Host-associated > Plants > Roots > Nodule | place: Mexico: Nepantla...
AGGATTTGACATCCTTAACCACAACCTCCTTGTTTGGAAAGCTTAGAGAACATGAGTTGGAGATGAATAGACTCAATGTTCAAGAAAGTGAAGACAAGCATGTAAGGAACATAGCCTTGAAAGTTGCCAAGAACAAAAATAAGCAAGACTCATGTGATGAAAGTGAGGGAGAAACTCTTAGTTTGTTGTCCAAAAATTCCAGCAAATTCTTGAAGAGAAACCGCAACAAAGAATCCAACAAAGAAAGGTATGGAAACAAGAAAACTAGTGATTTTAATCCTAACAATTATACTTGTTTCGGTTGTGGAGAACATGGGCATATGAGAGCTGAATGCCCAAATAAAGAAGGCAAGGAAAAGAAATCAAGCAAGAAAGGGAAATAAAAAAAAAGGCCTGCATTGCTTGGGATGAAAATGAATTCTCCTCATCAAGTGAAGATGAAAAAGCCAATCTGCGTTTGATGGCAAAGGGAGAAGATGATTCAAGTAGTGTAAGTTCTTGTGCCTCTTTAAATGCTGAAAATTATAGTCAATTGCTTCAAGCTTTTAAAGAAACTCATGAGGAAGCTAACTGATTGGCTCTCTTGAACAACTGGTTGAAAGGGTTGAATAACTGACTTGGAAATAGAGTCAAGACACTAGAAGAAGAATTGAAAAATTCAAAAACTGATTTTGAAAAACTTGAACTGTTTTACAAGAAATCTTCTTGCTTGTGTGACTCAAAAGGTTGTGAAAATTGTAAAACTCTTGAGAGTAAAGTCCACTATCTTGTGAGAACTGTGGATAAACTTTCAAAGGGTAAATCTAACTTTGAAACTGTCTTGGCATCCCAAAAATATGTTTTTGGAAAATCTGGTTTGGGGTTTAATCCACAAAGCAAGAAAAATGGGATTTCAAAGCCTTTTTCAAAAGTGTCAGAAAAACAACCGATTAAAAAATCGAAACAACTGGTTGTTACATGTTTTTATTGCATGAAGAGAGGTCACTCTGTTAAATTATGTAAAATTAGGAAATATTATGTTCCTAAAGGTATTATGAGATGGATTCCCAATGGTTCTGAAGTTCCCAGTGATAAATGTAATACAAAAGGACCCACTTTTGTAAGGGGACTAAATCTTGTTGCTTGAATTTGTTGTGTTGTAGGAATACTAAGGGAAGCATGGACTCTTGAGTCATCAAATCAAGCATTTGGAAGGAAAGGAATTTGTCTGGAATTGAACTAAGGATTATGTACCGGCTTAAGTCTTCTTAAAAGCCAAAATAAGTTTTCTTGATCATGGACAATGACTCATTGAAGGAACTTTATGACAAAAGGATAAGGCTTTCTTTGTATATGTTGTTTTTATTTTCTTAATTTGTGTTAAATCTTCATCTAGTTGTGATATATGTGGAGCAATTACATTTTGATTCTTCTTTTCTTTTAAAAAATTCTAATTAGTTGTTGTTTCAGAAAAACAATTGATTGTTTTCTCGAAACAACCGATTGTTTCTCCTCTGACAGCACTGCATAAAATTGATTTAATTTCTTTATGCATTCTATCTTTTACAAATTTCAATCTTAAAGGAATTTTGAGCCAAAAAGCAGTCATATGGGTCTGATTTGGTTCAGGAGGAGGTTACTTCTTGTCATAAAAGGAATATATTCCATATCTTGGAAATTCAAGTGCCTTTATGACTAGTTAAATTCACATGTGTTGGCCATGTGTTTTTTCTGTTGTGGGCTGACGTTTTTCCTGTGCAAGCTTGGACCAGACTCCTCTTCTAGAAGATCGAAACCCACTACAACCAGAGGACCAAAGAGGGTTTTTGTGCTGCTATAAAACCCTCTGCAGTTGTTTTTCTACACAAAAAGAACCAATTGGCACATCTCTTGCTACATCTCAATTTTTTCTCTGTTTCCATTTTTTCCTATTCTGTCACCATGGATTCCACTCCTCCATCATAAAAAAGGATCAAAACCAGGACTGTAAGAACAGGAGGGCGTCTTGAAGGTTAGTTTTCAGGAGACAATGAGTTGATTGAAAAATATCGCTTTGAAACAAGTAGAAAAGTGATAAACAACCCAAAAGTTGTCTCTTTCAGTTGGCTAAAAACTCAAAATTTGGATGATGTGCGAAATCTTCTCAAGGAACAACTGCTAAAGAGGTTCTTGGAGATGAAAGGGAACATTTACCCTGATTTTATTCGGGTTTTCTACACCAACTTGAAGTTTGTTGACAACAACCTTGTTTCTCATGTCAAAGGTGTGGATATAGAGATTACTCAAGAGGTATGGACTGCTGTAACTGGATTGAAGTATGTTATGAATCAACAAAGGGAACATTGGTGTGGTGGAAGATTTCAACAAGATTCAATATTATAGAAGTTGTTTGAAGAATCCTCAAGCACAAGTGAGAACTTGTTATGTTGGAGGGTTGAAGTTGAATGAAAGGTTAATGTCTCTCATTGTAACTTGGATTCTAACACCAAGAGGGAGCAATCATTTTGTTCCTACTGAGGAAGATCTTATCTACATATACTGTATTATGAGCAAAGTCAAGATCAATTGAATCCATATCATGAAGGAACACATGTAGAAATCTATGAGGTTAAGTGACTATCATTATCCTTATGCTATCTTGATTTCAAAATTCTTAAACTATTTTGAAGTAGATCTTGAGGAAGAAATATCTGAATTGGTGAAATCAACACATGAAGTGAACAATGGTTCACTAACCAAGATGGGTTTTACCAAGATTGGTAGAAGATGGGTAAGCAAGGATGGTGAACAAGGTGGTTCCTCAAGTGATGCACATGCTAAACATGATGAAGAAGAAGAAGAAGTTGTTGAAGGTGTTGATGTTGATGATCAAGATGAAGATCAACCTGCTGCTGACACAAGTGCTGGAACAAATGCTGAAAATCAAGGAAATAGAATTCTCTCAATGTCCCATTTTGAGAGATTTATGGTCAATAGGTTGGGCAGCTTTGCTGAAAATCAAAGGAATCTTCATGATCTTTGTGCTACAAACTTTTAGAACTTTGACAATAGATTTCAAAGCATGGATACACGTTTTCAAAACCTTGATGAACAAATTGAAGTTGTTCAAAACCAACTTTTTGAGCTGCAGTATGGGGAAGAAGATTGAAGCCAAGTTTTGTTAAATTTCTATGCTAATATTGCTTTATTTTGAACTATTCTGTTTTTATCTCTTCCTAGTTCTATTTGTGAAGACAAATAGGGGGAGAATATGGTTTATGTTTTGTCTTAAAACTACTATAACTCTGATTTAAGTATGCTTTAAGTTTCTGCTGCATATGTTGGTTGATTTGGTGCTGCAGTTTGGTTAGTTTTGGCATAGTTTGTGGCTAGTTTTTCTACTCTTGTGGTTATGTAGAAAACTAGTTAATGTGTCATCAAAATCTGCTATTAGAGATGCTCTGGTCTACATAGTTTATGTTTTGTAGGTGTTGTTTCAGATTCAAACAAGATCAACACAAGCAACCAGGGATTTTTCTTCGTCAAATAGGGGGAGATTGTTAATCAAGAGTGATCAAGAGCTTTGAAGAATCCAAACCCAAGGTGTTTGATGAAAGGCTAGTGTTGTTGTTGTGTGTGGGTGGGATCTAGGTAGATTAAAAGTGTGATCCACTCCTTTTGTTAAATCTAAAACTGATGTGAATTGAAACCTTTTCTAAATTAGATGTTTTTCCAACTAAGTGAAAAACAACCTGTTGTTTTGTCAAATCAACCAGTTGTTTTGGTCTTAGAGGTTTTGAAAAAGGTTGAAAGTTGTTTGACTTGGTTGACTTAACTGTCAAACCAACTCAATCGGTAGTTTCGTGTTTTCAACGGATTGTTTCTTTGAAAATCCTAACAAAATTCAGTTTTGAATGGTAAATTTGTCTTAAATGTTTTCTAACTGAATACGCTCCTTCATTAAATGTTTTAACCAATCTTTGGAAAATATAAATAATTTTTTATATGTTTCTGAAGAGTAGGAAATAGTTTTGAGAAATTCAGTTTGACAAATTTGATCTTAAGTTTTCAAGATTCACATCAAGCTTTGGATTTTCAAGTGAGAGTGGAATAGGATTGCAATTGTATTCTTTTCAGTTGTACTTTGATCAGGTGTAATTCTTTTCTCAATCTTTTGTATTTCTGTTGTTGTATTTCCAAGGAGTGTTGTGTGTTTTTGAGGTGTTCAAGATCAATACTTTTTGTGTGATTTGCCAAATGTAGTGTGTTTCTTGAGGGGTTCAAGATCACTACTTTGGTGTGTGGTGTTTGTAATCTGGTTTGATTGCTTAGTGGATTACCCAGTGGTTTTTGGGAACTGGATGTAGCTCTTGTTGTAAGAGTGAACCAGTATAAACTGCTTGTGTGCATTTCTCTTTCCCTGATCTCTTTTAAATTCTGTTTTAAAGTTGTCTAAGTTTTGACTGATATAAACAACCCATTGAATCGAAGAAACAACCGGTTGTTTTTCTGTGTTTTACTTTAAAATAGATTGTGTTCTTGGCTAACTTGATTCCTCTTCTGGATTTCTTCACTGAGTTTCATTAAACCTTCAAAAGTCTTCGAAAATCTCTTATAAACAATTCATCCCCCTCTTGTTTAAGGCCATATATTCTAACAAAGTATACCAAAGAATGAGTACATGGATATATAACTTAAGATTTGAAAAATAAGTATTGTTCTTAATGTTTGATACAAGACACATCTTAATTTGTCTTGCTCCCTCTGTTTGATCCTACAATATTTTGGTTTGGTGATGGAGGACTAATTCCAACATCCACTACCTGAAATAAATAAAAATTTGTTGAAAGTTATTCATTTTCAATTTTTATAAAATAAATTAAGAAAATATTATAATAAAAATTTAAGTGTACGAAGTTATATAGTGTGAAAACATCAGTTGTACACAACAGTGCATTTAAGTTAAAGAGAGATGTTGGATTGTGCATTATAACATGACAAGCATGACTTTGGAACCAATAATAAATCTTCCTAACACATATTCACTAGGGTACAAAATTAAGTTAGCATTATTAAACTGCCACTATCATAACGGTAACAAAAAGATTTCATAAGCTTCAAGGTTCAAGTCCATTCAATTGTAGGCAAAAAAAAATACAAAAGGTAACTTAAGCAAACTTCAATATCTTATCAATTAGGCAAAACAAAGCATTTGAAGTGGGAAACAACAAATTAGGAATATGTGTTAAAAATAAATAATGACGCATATACTATATAAAAAGCATCAATTGAACATAAAATTGATGCAACATTAAAAAAAATGTTTAAGCATAAAAACAATTACAAATTGTGAAGTGATAAAAGAAAGAATAAAATAATCAATAAAATGCAAAAAGATAAGAATACAATTATATCAGTAAGTCTAAGTCTCACAATCTGAGTTTGACTAATCATTTGTACTTATATCTTGGTTTGTATTTATACCAATGAGTCTAATTACTTACATCATTTGAGTTTGTATTATTGAGTTTGACTAATAGTATCATTTGTGTTTGTATTAGTCTAATTGATTGTATTGACCGTTCCATATATATTCCTATCATTTGTGTTATGCAATTTATTATATGATAATTGTTTTCACTTCCTGTGTTTTTCATGTTTACCATTTATCTTTTATAAAATAATAAAGAAAATTTAAACATACTCACATGACGACTTCATATGGTAAACAATTTTTTTTTTTTCAATTACAAAACAATACCTTCACCACCAAAGTTATCAACAAATGTCCACATTACTAGTCTATTACTGTATATTATTTTTAGTATATCACCTACAACTACTATGCATTATGTGAATACATTTTACATCATGATTAGATTAAGTTTTGTAATAAGAAAATATTTAAGACTATATATATTTGAAATTTTAGATCATTTATAAAATAATAATGAGTTTAAAATTCATGAAATTATATCTTATATATATATATATATATAAATAAATAAATAAAAGAACAACAAATAATTATAGGTAACCCTATTAAAATATAGATTAAGTTTATACTTATACTCTAATTTGTCAAAAAGATTCTTCTACCAAAAATTCTAATGTCCAAAATTGTAATGGAGATTTGAATATATGAATGATGACCCTTCAATCGGAGAAGGTTGAGAAGATACTACATAAATAAATATTTTCAGAAAAAATAATTATAACTCATCAAAGAAATTTGATATAACATTTATAGGCATATATGTATTTTTTTTTCTTCAAGTTTTACCTTTTGATAATATACCTACATTAATAAAAATATAATAGTCAATTTATTTATAAATATGGAAGAAAGTTTAAATTATAAATGTAATGAGATTATATAAAAATTTACAGTATATATTTCTCAATTTAAGTTCTTTTTATTATAAGATGTTTAATCATTTTCTCATAAAAAAAATAATAATTTAATAATAGCAAAAATTAAAAATATCAAAATCAAACCATAAAACATTAACTTAATTTAAATTCTATATTATATTAAAATGGAATCATTCTAAAATACATTTTATGTTTTTCGTTAAAATCATTATTTGATAATTGTTTTTTAAAAGAACCACAAACATGTGAACACCATTTAGTAAGACATAGCATAATTTTTCCTAGTAGGCAAAAGCCTATAATGGATGGCTGTGAAAATTACTTTCAAACTCAAAAATAATAAATGTCAGAATTCTCTTAAGAATTCTTTTAAATAATATCTACCATTGCTTTAATTTTTTTTTATAAAAGCAACCAAACAAAAATGATAATTACTATAACTTTTAAGTTAAATTGTTAATTGACTATAAGTTAGGGTAAAACTTCTTTATAATGTTAATGTATACATAATTTATTTTTATTTTAATAAAGAGCTTAACCTTTATTTATTCTAGTAAAAAAATTTACCCTATCAATCAATTAAATTTTTTTGTTGAGTATAAATTTAAAAATATTTTTTAATCAACTATTTACTGCTAAATTTTTTTATAACAAAAAAAAATATGATTCAACTCTAATACATAACTTAATAAAACACATCCCAACGGAGTGCCTACAACTATCTACCAAACAAACAATCTCAACCAAGCCAATAAATAATAAAACATGAACATCTACAACTTAAATTTCTCTCAAAATCAAGTACTCCTCATCAATACGGAGAAGACAAACCAACTAACCTAAAACAGTCACAAGTTTTTAATCGAAAACATACATACCATGAGTTTAAGGCACCTCTGTTAGCTAAATTACTTCACATAAAATAGTTTTGATTTGATACCAGTTGTCACTCCATTAATAAAAATACTAGTAGTTTATACCAAAATATTCCTATCTATTAACTTAACAAATTTTTCAGGTTTATATCGTATCCTTAAATTGACTCCAATACCAAATCTTAAATTTACCTCAACTCTCAGTAATAATATCAAAGCTATTTTGTTTACCAAATAATATGGTTTGATGTTAGATTAAACTTTTGATAGGAAAAGTGATTTTTATACCATTAAATGTTGTGTTCTCTTTAAATTTTTATGAGTGGTGTCACCTTTTAGATTAAATCAATTGATTCATAGTAAGTTTTCTACATTTATTTGCATACATATGAATCATGATACTATTTGAATAGTTAGGTCTACGTAGGTGTGAGACATGTGAATTGAATATTTATACCTTCTATTAACTATATCATCCATGTCATCTTTCGACCGTTATATTGTATCTCTATATTTATTGAGAACATCACCTATCCTATTCACAATTAATAAGAAACGTAAAATTAAAAAAAAAAATGTATCCATGTTACATATAAAAAAATTTAACAGAAATTTACATACTAATTTATACATATAATAATTTTAACTTTTGTATGCTTTACTTTTATCATATGTGAACAATCTCCTAAAAATTTAATATATAAATGAAATTTATCATTCCATCATAAGTCACATTCTTTAACATCATCGTCCATCTATTGATTACATTTAATTCTTTATTTTTCACATATTTATTCTCTCTCTTTCCTAATTTTTCGTGATTCCTCGTGTACCAAATAAAAGGAAGGTGTTTGTCATGTCCGATTACTTTTTAACAAACGTTTTGAAAAACTAATTAAACGGTTTTAGTAGTTATTATTCAGCTAAGAGTAAAAGGAGCCTGATAAAACTATTTATTAAAGCATATCGTAAATAAAGTTTGTATAATATTTTTATATACATTTTAATGCTACTTTATGAATAAAAATGTATTATTTGTGATTATAACTTTAATATTTTAGTTATTTTTAAATTTTAATTATTATTTTTTAAAATATATATTTATTTAGTTTCAATTATTATATATTCTATATTGTGCATTTTAATGTTAATTTTTTATTAAAACTTAAAATAATCTCAACCATAATTTGAAATAAAATAAAAAATCATATACTTAAATAGATAAAAAAATTAACAAAAAGAAAAAAAAATAGTTAAGGAAAAAGTGGCATTGGTGATCCTTCAGATGAAATTATTTAGTAAAAATTTATTGGTATAGTAAAAAATCATGATATAAAGTCATCATTTATTTAATATATATATATAGAAGAGAGAGAAGAGAAAAAGTTTTATTTCCTGATGATTTGAGAGAAAAGAGTAATGTTTTGTGTTTTTTAAAAGTTGTTGGATTATACAACAAATATTCTAGTTCAAACATTGACGTGATACTTAAGCGATATAATAAAAATAATAATATGAGAAATGTTTGAGAAAAAAGAGACTAAACTAGTTATCTTTCCTATATACAACTAGTGTTGCTCAAGCAACATGCATAATCTTTTTAAGGATGAAATGCAGATGCAGTTGTGTATGTGTGGTGTGTTATAGGTCCACATGTGAAGTGCGCACTGGTGTGTCTGTGTGATGTGTGTAGTATGTTATATTGAACATTAATTGCCTTAGTTATCTTGCACAACAATATGAGTCCCCCTTCTGATTTTTTTTTTTCGATGTTTCTTTATCCTTTTTAAAGTTAGTTGCCTTAATTTGTGAGTTTGGGCCCGGAGAGAGAGGTACCCAGAGTCAAGAATAAAACGTTTTACATGAAGTATATATAGTTGGGAGAATCCAATTCCGTTTGAAATTTTGTAAGAATTGTTTATTTGATTTAAATCCGATGATAATAGACATTTGAAAATATATAGAACAGAAATTAATTTGATATGATATTTTATGTTTTTTTTTAATTTTTATAAACTGGTGAAGCCACTAAGAAGTATCTAACTAAAACTAATATATATTTTTGAGTGAAGAGTTTGAGAGAGAGAAAAAATAGAAAAGTAAATCGGTATGCATTAGAGAGAATAGAAAAAGTTCTGATACAGAATTAACTTATTACGCATACTGTTATTAGTTTGAAAGCATGAAGAGAGAGGTGCTAATGCGATTCAATTCTTAAAGGGAGGCTCCTGAAGCCTAGTTAGGGCCTTGTCGAGCTGGGCCCATTTCTGTTCCAAGGTGCCAATGTACCCAATGGACATTCTCACAAGCCCAGGTGAAATTCCAGCCAGCTTCTTTTCCTCAGAGTTCAACTCACTGCTTGTGCTACTTCCAGAGCATGACATGAGAGTCTCATAGTACCCCAAGCTCACCGCCATGAACCCAAACTGCCCATAGTTCTGCAAGTGGTTCATCAACCGATTCGCCCTCTCCTCAGTCTCCATATCCACGCAGATAAGCCCACCGAACCCGTACTCAGCGTTATGCATCGACTTCAGTAACTGGTGCTGTGGGTGCTCCTCCAGGCCCGGGTAGATCACCCTCAGGCCCATGCTTTTCAGCCTCCTTGCGAACACTAAGGACCGCTGACTGTGCTCCTTCATTCTTAGCCCAAGGTGCGGGATTCTCTCTGAAAGTTCGAATGCCACCTTTGGGTTCATCGTAGGGCCCAAGAGCATCAAGGCCCCTTGTTGCAGGTCCATCATCTTGTTCACCAGGCTTTCAGGCCCACACACAGCCCCTATTACGTTTTCAATCATAACCATTATCAAATAAAATATTATTTTCTCTTCTGTTAGGATATGGAAATATTTTTCTTACATCCTCCTTTTCTACACTTTTTCTAAATCTATAATTTTTATTGCTTTTGCTGTTCTATTTATCGCTTCTATCAAAATAGTTTAACATTTTCTACACCAAATGCATTTGTAGATATATAACCTTTTGTTAATTTTATTATTTCTAAAAGGATAGAATTTTGTTGTAGTAAGATACTACATATATCAGTTTAATAAACAATAATAGCTAAAATTGTATTTTTTATATATATGTAAGTAAAAATATATTAAATGTTGTGAGCATTGAAAATAAGTTTTATTTTATTTCTATTTTTTGTGGTTAAAACCAAGTCCTTTTAAAAGCAAAGTAACACGTGTACCACGTCAGAAAGAAGGGAGCAGAAAGTTTAGCCAATTCACGTGATATTGAGGTCAGTAATCCAGGGCCACACTAACATCACATCAGTTCAAAAAAGAAATATTCTATTTAATATATTAAGTGGTAAAATTATTGCTAAACTTACTATGAGTATATAAGAAATAAATTAATAAAAGTATTATTTAATTGTGTAATATTTTTAAATTTTATGTATGATCATTTTAATTTAATATAAAAGTTACACTAAAAGAAGAAGAAAATAAATAAAAATATGATAAAGGGTATAAGATGAAAAAAAAAAAGTATGATATAACTATTGTATACGTTCATAAATATAAAATAAGACATGTTTGACAATTAATTAAAAGAGATATTTGAAAAAAAAATTGCATAAAGTTTGTAAACAAACTTCAACAAATGTGTTTCATAGCTGTAAAAGAAATATTATTTTATAGATATTTAAGCATATACAAATAATTATAGTTTATAAAGAAACTTAAAAAAATTTGTTTTAAAACAACCAAAATTTGAAATCCAAACACTGATAGGTTGTGTGAAATAATTTTCTTCTAATTGCTTAGCTGAATAATAATAAATTCAATTGTTCACATCCAATATAGTAATTAAATAGAGTGCTCAGCTTCTAGACAAGTCTAAACACTTCTAAAAACTATTGACAAAAATATAATTAACTTTATTTTCTCAAAGAGTAGTTTTTAGAAATTATTGTAAAATAAATTATATTTATCTTGTAAATTAAATTAACTTATGCACGTATGTTATAAACAATTTTTCATTAAATGAAAAATAAAGTATAAGACAACCTAATTCAATTTTTTTGTCCTAAAACTATTTAGCAAAATTCATCTAAATAGGACTTTAGTGCGGTTGAAGAGTTTATTTGGTGTTATAAAATATTTAAATATATGGTCAATTTTAAATTTATTTACTTTTATAATATATTATAAAACTCATACAATTCTGGTTGACAATAAAACTATAATTACACTGACATGCATAATGAATTCAGGAAATGTTTGGGAATTAGTTTTAAAAAACAATGTCATTTACTTTAAAAAGTTTATGACCCCACTTCCAACTTTCCAACGCTGCAGGAAAAGAGAGTTGTTGGAACAATGACAAACTACATTATCATATTTTTTAATATATCCTCACACAGTCGTGATATACTTTCATTAGTCCATCAACTGCTAAGGATATTCCTATCTTAAAAATCACCAACCCTAATTTTCATCTTTTGTTTTTTACTTTCCTCCATCTCCTTTTTCTCCTTTTTATCTCTTCTTTTCTAATTCTATCTACACTGTTCAGAGTTATTACAAAATTACAATAATAAATAAATAATAATATACTATCTTGTGTAATCTAAAATCACATTTATCATGTTATGTTTTTAAAATTCATCCTACGTAGTATAAAATAATTAATTTTTTTTTATTAAGTAGTAATGATACTTCAACATGTGAGATGGGTACACATCATTATCAGGATAAACTCGATTAGTTGTCCTATGTAGATTCGTGATCCATAAAAAGTAGTTGTTTTATAATTATTTTATTTTAAGAACATTTTGTAAAGATACCCCTAATAAACTCAACAACACAAGGCAAACAATTTTTTTTAAGGGATTGTTTTGTTTATATGCCTAGTTGTTTATGCCTCTAACTTTTATCTTTCTTTTTTACCTCAATTCTATTTTTGTCAGTAATCATTTAATATAACTACAAATTTCTCTCTTTTTCTCTATTTTCTCTATATTCCTATTGGTATCTTTATTTGTTCATTCAATACATGTGTAAATTTCTATGTTTTTTTCCTCCTTTATTATATTTATAGATTTTCATCTTTTCACACTTTCTTCCTCGCCTTAAACTTAAACTGAGAATAATGCTTTTACCTTCTATAAGAAATAAAAAAATTATTAAATGTATCAACTAAAATAATTAAATATAAAAATATTAATTTGAAGAGGTAAAAAAAAAAGATGTCATGTAATTTTTAATAATTTTACTGTTTATTTTTAATTGATAGTAAATACATCTAATTTTGATTGTCAAACTAAGGGAAATAAATTGTTACATATTTTTTTTCATAAAATTGTTGGGTTGTGTATAGCAGTATAATAAAGACGAGTATCTTGGGACAACAAAATTACTGTTAGGGTGATAGAGATGTAACAGTAATTATTTATTAATAATATTATTTATTTATTTAATATTAATTCATTGATTCAGTGGTGAATAAGGAAGACTGGAGAAGACAGTGAGAGAGAGAAAGAGGAGAGGACAAATATACCTGCGATTATATCGGCCCCACCGCTGATGAACTTGGAGATACTGTGAACCACCACATCAGCACCCAGACGCGCCGGGGAAAGCACCATAGGCGCGAACGTGTTGTCTACCACCACCGTCACCCCCTTCCGGTGCGCTATACGGCACAGCTCCGGTATGTTCGCCACCGTCAGAGTCGGGTTTGAAATCGATTCGAAGTAAAGCACTTTTGTTTTCCCCTCCACCATCGCGTCATCCACCATCTCAAGATCCGTCACCTCCACGAAGCTTGTTATTATCCCGCACGTGCGTGGAAAGAAGTGCGACAGCAGTGCGTGGGTCCCGCCGTACAACGTTCTTGACGCCACCACGTGTTCCCCGTGGCTGCACAGCTGCAACAGCACAGCGGTAATCGCCGACATCCCGCTCGCGGTGCAGTACGCCGCCTCTGTGCCCTCCAGTGCGGCCATAAGGCGGCTCAGGTTCAGCACCGTCGGGTTGAAGTGGCGACTGTAGATGAAGAAGTCGCGGTCAGGGCCAAGTTCGCCGTTGAACATGCGTTGCATCGTCTCCGGCTCCATCACCGTGAAGGTCGCAGATGCCTCGATGGACATGTTCACTCCACCGTGCTCCCCGAACTCGTGGCGCGCGCTGGCCAGCGCCGCCGCCGGATCCGCCTCGGCATGTAGCATGAGCTTCTTGGAGTCACCGGCGTCGGCATCGTCGGAGCGGTTGCGCTTCTGAGTGGCCAAAACGTACGTGTCGCCCATTGATTGTAGTGGTGGTGTTGGAAAAAAAAAGTTTGTGTTGTGAATAGTAACAGCGAGTGATGCCACGAAAGCTGTAGTTTGTTGTACAAATTCAATTTGAGCTTAACTTCTTCTATTTATAATATTTCATCGAAGTTCATTTATTAATTCTAACTCCATTCAGCTCAATCTTCCACGTTCCTCCTTTTTCTGCAGGATGTTACTGCTGGAACATCTCATCCTTATGACCACGTGAGGGGTTTTAATTTTATGAAAATAATTATGTTTTAATATTTTTAAAAATAGAGTTATCTCTTCACAAGCAGAAAATTTTGACAAGTACGCTTACAATTGGTAGGACTTGTTAAGGGAGAGGATAAATTCAAAACTTTAAGATCATGTGGCAGAAAGAAAAGTAAGTTAATAAAATAAGTGTAAATAGAAAGTGCGAATAAAAACAAAACAATAAAACTCGTGAGTTATGTGTCTTCTTGTTAACGTTCATCAAACTCATTCATTTTAATTATTACTTTTTTCACACCTATCAAAGAAACTTGAAGTGGAGCGTTCATCTTATCTAAGTTGAGTGTAATCTATATAAATAGTATGCGGGAAGATTCATCGGATTCTTCTTAAGAATATTAGTATTCAATAGTTCCACCTACTCTTCTCATGTTTCACAATTAAACTTTACTTTTACCATTTCATATGTCTTTATTTTCAAAATTACATTTTCTTCAGATTTTGAAAAACAACTTTCATATCAATAATTCGTATTAATATAACATGATTTTATTAAAGGATGAAAAAGTATGAATGTGTGAAAATAAAGTTGTTTCAGTTTTGTAAAACTTTAGTATTAGTATTATATAAAAGAATTTGTGTTTGATATAACTTTATTAATATTAATTATTATTTTTATTTAATCTAAATTACGTGTCATACTCATACTATTTAAGTTATTTTTATAAAAAATAAAGTCATTATAAGTTTACATAACTTATGCATGATATTTTTCACTTTTTATATTATTTTATAAAAAGTATTTTATATTTTAATTAATTCATATCAATATAACATAATTTTATTATATGATGAAAAAGTATGAATGTGTGAAAATAAATAACTTTAGTATTAGTATTATATAGAAGAATTGGTGTTTGATATAATTTTGATTAGTATTAATTATTTTTTTATTTAAACTACGTGTCATACTCATACTATTTAAGTTATTTTTATAAAAAATAAAGTCATTGTAAGTTTACATGACTTATGCATGATATTTTTCACTTTTAATATTATTTTATAAAAAGTATTTTATATTTTAATTAATTCATATCAGTATAACATGACTTTATTATATGATGAAAAAATATGAATGTGTGAAAATAAAGTTCTATCAGTTTTTTATAACTTTAATACTAGTATTATTTTAAAGAATTTGTGTTTCATGTAACTTTATTAATATTAATTATTACTTTTATTTAAACTACGTG
>Ga0123342_1007156_pt1 | contig 14937 bp, 3 predicted proteins | sample Turbeawhitnodule_FD_89960 | JGI IMG/M metagenome (GOLD analysis project Ga0123342, IMG submission 89960) | Root nodule microbial communities of legume samples collected from Mexico - Turtle bean Mexico white nodule | ecosystem: Host-associated > Plants > Roots > Nodule | place: Mexico: Nepantla...
AAGGTTTTAACTACCAATTATTTAGTTTCTAAATTTGGTAGCAAAAACCTTGGTTGCTAATTAGATACCAATTTAGAAACTATTTAACAATAATAGAAAATAATAGAAACTAATTTAGAAACCGAATTTCTGTTTAGTTTCTAAAATGGTCTCTAATTTAGTTACTATTGCAACTATTATTTTGGTTTCTACAAATTGGTTTTATTTCATGATTTTCTTGTAGTGTTCACATATTACAATATTAAGGAATCAACATTCACATTAGGACTGAAAGAAGAAACAATTCAAATACAGTTGAAGTCCAAAGACACGTGCCCACAAGTGCCACCATCACTTTTTTTGCAGCTAAATGTAATTTTTCTTGTAGTGTCAAAAAAGTATGAAATTTTGCATAATGTTTTCTAGTATAAATTTGAGATTTATCAAACCATTATGATTACATTATATTCATAAATTTATTACTCATACATTACTCATACATTCACTAATTTGTTATGTATATGTTCTAACATGAAATCTTATTATTTCAGTATTTATTTTAGATATAACATGTTGAGTGGGGGGAGAAGTGCAAGTGCAAATGGAAAAAAAGAAAGAAACTCACTTGGATTAACCTTAAGGTAACCATATATAACACTTTAGAATGACATAAAACTTTTTCATATAGTTATATAACTTTTTATACACTTCCATATTTAAATTATGATATTACGTGTATTATTGTTATGGAAATTTGATATGTTATGCAGGGATTAGAGTGTGTGTGTAATAAAAAAATATTTTTTTTAAAAATCAACTTATAACGACGGTTCCCACTAACCGTCTTTAAAAGCCTTATACAACAGTTCTAGGCTAGAACCGTCATTATAAGTGCTTTTTTATTTTATTTTATTTGGTAGAATGTTTAGCTTTTACATGTGTCGTCAATGCCCACTTATAACGACGGTTCTAAAATCATCGTCATAAACACCTAATTTATAACGACACCCATAATAACGACGGTTCGGGAACCGTTTCTATATGACCATTTTAACCGTCATTAATGAGATATTTTATACTAGTGATCCTACACTACTAGACCCAAATATATGGCCCAAACGTCCTACACTACTCAGCCTAGTACAAGGCCCAAAGTATCTTAATCTACTATGTATAATATATAACAGACTAAGGGGCCCATGATGATACTAGCATGGGCCTACTTAGGCCAGTTGAGGCTCAATCTTCTTGAATCATTCGATTCATAGTCTTAGTAGTTGGTCCTTTGCCTAGGGTCTTCCATGATATATCTCATTTCATACTAAGCCTCAAACGTACGAAGAAGCTTAAAAAATACTTGAATGGAAAGAAGTAATGAATGATGAGATTGATTCACTCAAAGCAAATGAAACCTTGCATATAGTTGATCTAAACTAGTGCAAATAATACTATTTACATCGATTTTAGGAGATTTATTACATCGGTTCCATCGCCGATGTAGATGTCAACAATGTAGAATGTCCATTACATTTTGCATCGGTTTTATAACCCATGTAATAGCTCCTACTTGTTTGATTTATTCACTTCTACAAAACATATCACATTAATTCTTGTTTACATGGGTTAATCAATGTAATATGTAACAATTTTGAAAAAATATTAAAATTTAATATTTTTCCAACTTTTAATTTTAAAGAACATACCAAATATGAATAACTATAACAAATTGCAAAAAAAATTATCAATATATATATATATATATATAAATTAATTTTAATTTCAATATTAATCTCAAATATATATGTTCCACAAAACAAAAATGTTATCGAAAATCAAATACAAATTCTCTCAATCTAAACATCTTAAATACCTAATATATTTATCTTAATCTAAATAGTATTTTAAAAATTGAAACATAACAAAATATAATCTTAAAAACTAACATTTAAAATTAAATTACAAGAATTTAGACATATACATTATTATCAAAATCATTAGTTATTACTATAACATAAATAATATGAGAAAAAAAATGTAAAACATTTACTCGGAATTGAAGCAACCCTAATGCAAATTAGTAGAGACAACAAAAAATGTGGAATCAACACAACTCGTTCCAGACACCAAAACACCTCTACAAACAACAGCGAAATCAAATCCAAAAACACAACCAAAAACCAAAGATCTTTGCGGACCAAAAATGAAAACACACAACCTGGAAAATGAGGCAATGGAGAGAGTAATCAACAGCGACAAAACAAAAAATACAGGCTCCCCTTCAATCCAAAAAACCAAACCCAACAATCGAAAAAATACAACGCAGCAAAAGGGACTATAATGTAACGCGGTGAAAGGAAACATCGGAAGAAGAAAAGTGAACCTCAACCAGCAGAGACAAAAAGCTCACACCACCCACCACAATGATCAACGTCATCGGTGCTCCAAAGAACCCAACCCAAAAATGAAAATGAAAAACGCGGCAACCATGAACTTTACGCAGCGCAACAAGGGAGAAGAAACAATGAATGTCTCGCACCATTCACTACCGCGATCAATGTCACAATAAATCCAAGAAAACAATCCAAAAATGGAAATGCAAAGAACCATGAGTACACGACGCAACGAGGGAGAAGAGAAAGCAAACAAGTGTGCGAGAGGAAAGTGAACGTCAAAATGCGAAATCTAAAATTTTAAAACAACTTATATAACATTGGTTTCCCTATGCAATCGATGTTATATGTGCTTATAACATCGGTTGTGAGTAGATGTAATATCTATGACATAAATTGCAAAAATGTCACCACTTAATGTGTAAAGATGTGATTTTGAACCTATTACATCAGTTGTGAGTGCAACTGATGTAATATCTATGCCAAAAATTGCAAAAATGCCACTGTGTAATTGCAAAAATTACATGGTTTTCATTTAACCAATTTAATAACTTGTTGTAATATCTGTATTTTACACTAGTTCTACAACCAGAGAATATACCTATTGGATGTGAGTGGGTCTATAACTTAAAGTATAATGCCAATATAGATGTTGAATTCCACAGAGCCTACCTTGTTGTGAAAGGATACACCTAGCTTAAAGGAACTAATTACTTCTATATGTATTCTCTAGATGCCAAAATAACCAATATTTGTCTGCCTATTACTCTAGCTGCTACCAATAATTGATTTTTAGAACAACTCGACATTAATCATGCCTTCCTCCATGGTGATTTAAAGGAAAATTTTTACATGATCTTATCCCAAGTACTAAACACCAACAAGCCAAATCAAGTGTGTCATCTCACTAAGTATTTGTATAGCGTAAAACAAGCAAGCAGACAATGGTATGTTAAGCTTGTTTCATCTCTACATAACCTCAACTTCATCCAATCTCCTTCATATCACTTCTTATTCATTAAGAAAATTTTCACTTCCTTTCTCGCCTTACTTGTTTATGTGAACGACTTCCTTTCTCGCCTTACTTGTTTATGTGAACGACATTCTTCTTGTTGGTAACAGTCTCTATGACATTAACAAGGTCAAAGTATTCCAAAATGAAACCTATAAAATCAAAGATCCTATTTTTCTGAAAAATTTCATTAGGTTGGAGATATCTTGCTTAAGCAAAGGATACATGTTTGCGAAAGGAAATATGTTCTTAACATTTTAGTGGACTCGGGAATGCTTGCAGCAAACCATGTTCTACACCTATGACAAAGGGCATAAACAAATGTTCAAGCAAGACTATTACACTTATGAAGCTAAATCATATCGTAGAATGAGTGGAAGGTTACTATATTTGAGTAACACTAGACCTAACATTAACTTCATGGTACAATTTATGAGCCAGTTCATATAATGTTCTTTTATTCATCATCACAAAGTTGTGATAGCTTGAAACCTACATGGATTGGCTTGGTTCTTAGCTTGATGGAGAGATTGGCGGTAGCAATGAAGAATGAAGTTCAAGGAGAAGCTGGAAAGAGCTCTTGGCTCCTAGGAGTGTCGTGAGGAGTGTGGAGAGTGATGAGTTAAGCCACTTGAAGAATTTAAGTGAGAGATTGAAGAGTTGTTTACTCTAGAGAGAGGAAACAAGGAGAGCTTTGCTAGAAGTGTCGGCAACATAACTCTGTATATTTTGATCTCTTTTCTTTACATGTAACCTTCCCACTTATTTATAGTGGAAGGGGTTGAACATTTTGGAGCCAAAATTTGAAAATTCAAAATAAAGCTCTCCAATGAGAAGGTGTCATGTGAGCTCATGATTTTCATGTGTAGCTCACACCTTCCATCTCCCACTCCTAAGTTGCCATGTGGACGTCTATGTGCTCCTTGCCAAGGTAATTTTTATCCTATATTATATCCTAGACGTTTTAGGGTTACATTAGGCTCAAGGAAGCCCAATTGTAACTTTAAGTAGTCACTTCTAACCATAACTAGACATATTTTACTATTGGTCCAAATACAAGACCATAAACCTATGCTACTTGGCGCAAATATTTAGCCCAATTATTTTATGCTACTAGGCCCAATACATGGCCCATGAAATCCTAATGTTGACTAGTGAGCCGAAACTCAATCTTTTAGTGTTCTTCTGACCAAAGCTCTAGTTAGTGTTTTAATGACTTGGAGGTCTTCTTGGATATGATTTGTACATTCCTTCATCCTAAAGTCGTCCTCTTGATTGGGCCTACAAAGATAAACAAAAGTTCAAATAGACCCATATTTGAAAGTAAGTCCATAAATAGACTCTAGGTCTTCACCCTCCTTATTATGTTATTGTGTGTGGTTGGGCGGTTGTCATCAAGTTGTGAATTGTATCCTAAGGTACATAAAGGGCTCCCCTACACAAGGTATTTTCTTTCCCTGAAACTTTTTTTATACAATTAAAGGCTTTCGGTGACTCAAATTGGGCTTTGTGTCCTTACACATGACATTCAACTATTTGATATTGCGTGTACCTTGGATCATCCTTGATATCTTGGAAAACCAAAAATTAAATCACTACATCTCACTCTTCCTATGAAGTCAAGTACCAAGCTCTAGCTTCTAATTCATGTGAGCTACAATGGCTAACATTCCTTTTACGCGATGCTCGGATTGATCCTTATTAGCCAATCAACCTTTACTCTAATAACCAAGTAGTTAGGCACATTACCATCAATCTCTTTTTTCACGAACATACAAAGCACATTGTCATAAATTGTCATGTGGTTAGAAAGAAAGTTCAAGCAAAAATATTTTATCCTTTTACCATCAAAACTACTGAACAACCTACAAATATCTTCACCAAAACATTAGATAGAAGCATGTTTAATGTCCTTGTTTCCAAGCTAGGAATGATGAGTTTTCATCCTCTATCTTGAGAGAGGCCATTGGGTTTTCTGTTTTTAATGTTTATTTTTTTACGTGTTGCTTTTTAGGCCTATTCGTAGTTTTGAACTGATTATTTTTGTACGTGTTGCTTTTTAGGCCTATTCGTAAACCTTCTTCCTTCCATGTAAAATATACGTATTGTTTAACCCTTATTGATATGAGTTGATTTAGGAGACACACTCATTGAGTAATTGGTTTTACTTGTATTAGGAATTTGATTAACAAATATGGTGATGACTTAGTGAGGATTGTCATTTGACATGAACGTAACAAAGTGGTTAAGTAAGTGTGAAGGTTCTCTTTAAAGAGAAAAGGGAAAATACTCACAAAGGAAAATATGCAAGCGGAAATAAGAGCTCAAAATATAGTAGAATTGGAAAAAATGAAAGACATCAAATTAGAGAAGAAGAAAGGAAAATTTAGATGGTTGGAGGTAGAGGAATGGAGGAGGTCACACCACTTGGAGGAGAAAAATTCCAAGTGATGAAGGGAGTCACCACTTGAAGCATCTAGCCAAGATAAGACTTAGAGAATTTTAGACACTCAGGAAATCACTCACGCAGAGCTTTTTTACTCAAAAAATTGTTAGTGAATTACAATAGGCAAGGCCTTCAAAATTCAAATATAAGCTACCTTAGTCCTTAATTTTATGCCACTAATTGTGGATCTAGAAGGGATCACACTTACACATTTAAGCATGTGCTTAATGTGTGGAGTGTGACTAAGGATCAGCACATGTGAGACACTTCTATATGTTAGGGTTTCATCCTCCTATGGGCCATGAACAAGCCCAATTTTATGATATTTAACACATTTTCTTAAAAAGATTAAAAAAAAGAATAGTTGGCATCCTAGTCCATGCTCTGGTGTTCTGCTCTTGATTATCTTCTAAGGGGTGGTAAGGCCTTGTGATCTAGCCTAAGATGTTTGACCTAGCTTTGAATAATGTTTCTTGCTCATGGTCATCTTCTTGTAAAGTTGGGCTAGTTTAGATGGTGATATATACTCCATTCATGGTTACATCACTTATGATAAAAAAAAAATTCATCATATTCTTTCTTAATTTAGTGTCTCTTCATTAGTTGTATGTTTTGTTTTCTCTAATCATGAAAATGCATTAATGTCCATGTAAAAAGTAAACCCAATAGATTAAATTATTTTAGGAAACTAATTACAAAAGTGATTTCCCTTTTGATACTATTGTAGGTGGTAGATTTTGAAGAACTTAAATTATAGAGTGAAGGTGATATTTTATTGGTAAAGGAATACTTCCATGTCTTGATCAACTTATAGGTGAATATATTTATGTGAAACTATGACAATGATGTGAAGGTTAGTTGTTTCGAGGAAGGAAGAAAATATGATTTGTTTAAAAGATGGTCCCTAAGGAGTTGTTTTATGTTGGGAAGAGGGGTTTTGCCTACAGAAAAAGGGTATTCACCAAATGTATGGAGAGGAATGTTATATAAAAGGATTTAATGTAATTTAGTGGGAATGACAAAAAAAATATGATGTATGTGAATGTCAAACTTAAGAATGACAAAATTAAACCATGATCCTTTTGATTTTGTTCTTGTTCACTAGTTTTATGAATTCTATTTGCAAGTTCTTATTTTAATCTTTGGTAATTTCCTTCTTTTCATTATTATATTTTTAAAAAATTCTCAAACTATTATACTTTTTTCGAACTTGATAAGTTCATATCATTTTTTTAATTTCTAATCACCACTATTTTGTTTTAAACTTTCTTTTCTTTGGACTAAAATTTCTTAAAAGTACATCTAAAATTTAGTTAGAATATTCACTTCTCTTTAAGTTTCATCCTAAATTATCATTTGATAATCAAGTTCTTTCTTTTTCATTTTTTACTTTTATTATTTCAGTACAATGTACGAAAATTGCTTTTATGCGCTTAAAGAATCAAACATATTGGCAAAAAATAGTTTCAAAACTGTTTTTAACATAGTTAATTTATGTAATGAATTTAGTTTAATAGGTTTAAATCGGAAATTTTTAACAAAAAGAGCCCAATAAATTTTTTATTTGTTTTTAATTGAAATAAATGCATTGTCAATTAGTTATAAACGCATGAATGGATATGATCTAAACTTGTTTTAAAAAAAAATAAAATACCTATTTATACAATATAATTTTTTAAAAGTAAAATTTATTTTCATTATATTTTCTTTTATTTGTAAAATAAGTGTTAATGGTAACTTTTGTATTGTGCCTATTAAGTCCAATAAGACTAGAAGATGTGAGCATTGAAAGATAAAGTAATGAACACTTGGTTCCTCCTTCGAAATACTTAACCTAACTTTCGCATCTTTGATATAGCTTCTCATCCGTATATTCACCAATAAATCGATCAAGACACTTTTTTTATAATTTGAGTTCTTCTATTCAAAATCTAAGGGAAAACACTTACTTTAATGATTAGTTTCAAAATAACAATTTAATCTATTAGGTTTACTTTTACATGAATCTTATTATATTTTCATGGTGAGACAAAGCAAAACATAAGACCCGAGAAGAGGAGTGAAATCAAGAAAGAAGATGAACAATGTATGTACATGCAATAAATAAGGCTTATAAAGGCAAAGAAAGGACTTTGAAAGTGGATCAAAAACATGAAAAGACCTAAGAAGCAACATATACATACATACTATGTATTTTCTTTCAATAAAATAAGTGTTTGATTGTATTTTTTTTCATTTTTTTTTCAACAATAAAAAATAAATAAATAAAAATCATTTTAGGAGTGGTGATTTTTTATCTTTTATTTGTAAAATAAATATTAATAGTGACTTTTATATTTCGGCCTCTTTAGGACAAAGAAGTAATGAACATTTTAAAGTCAATCAAATCCAATTGTAGCCTACCATATTTTTGGTCAAGAAGTAATAATAATTAAAGAAGAAGACTAGATAATTATTGGTCAAGAAATAAGGATAATTAAAGAAAAAGATTAGATAATTCTTGATCAAGAAGTAAGGATAATTAAAGAAGAAGACTAAATATAATAAAGGCAAATTTTTCTTCCATCTCCATACTTTCTTCTTGCACCTCCATATCTTCTTCTTGCATGCTCAAATGGTAGTATTGCTCTCTCAAATGTTGCGACTTGAGAATAATGAAGATGTTGCAACCGGAAGGAAAGCATGGGATGCAGAAATGCATATGAGATTATTTAAAAAGATAGGATTATGTTTAATTTAAAATTATTTAAAATATTTAAAAGAGTAAAAATTGACTTTTCACAATTAAAATAAAAATAAGGGGATATGGAGGTGAAGAGAGAATTTGCCAAACATATATCTAGCCTGTTTAAAAAAAAATACAATAAAAATACAATTTTACTATGCATATCCCCACATCTCTCACTCATTGCCTCCATCTCAACTCCCATCTCTTTCTCTGATACATCCCCTTAAATGGGTTGTGATAAACTGGGTTAAGTTAATTATTTAAGGTTTGGATCATGTCAATCCATTTAAAAAGCATGTCATAGTAAAACACATGAAATAAATTGAACTAGCTCATTTGGCCAACTTTAGTTTCTAGGGGCTACCCTAAACTTTTAATTACGTTTTCTAAATATATATTAACATTAGACAACTATTTTATTTAAAGATGCAGATAATTTTATTTTAGATATTATTATTTTAATTTTATCAAAATATTTTATTCTTTTTATGATTTTTCATTATATAAATAATTGTTGTTGTTCGTAAATAAAATATTAAAGTGTGTTTTATGTATTTTTCTAATATTTTTTTCTTTTACAATATAATAGCTATCTTAAATTTATAAATGACAATACTTTGTGATAAATTATTTTATTATCGTTCCTTTATATTAATTTGAAAATTATCATTTAACTTTTTTTCTTTTTTATTTGAGATTCTAAACTTTAGAAATTGCATGCCATAGTTTTCTTTTAAGAGTGGTAGTATTTGTTGAAATAGAAGCAAATTATTTTTCAATTACTATTGACTACTATTTTTCTAAAAGATAATTTAGTGAATAACATAGTTTATTTACTTTTTTTAGTTTCAAAATATAATAATAAGATTTTTTGTAAAATTAACAATTAACATATATACCACTTTTATCATGAAATCATTAACATTTTAAGTGACATGTAAAGTCGGTGATTACGGTTTATAATTTTAGATCCTTAAAATTTGTTGAATACTTTTGATGAATTTTCTATGTTTGAAAATTTGAAAATTTTTATGTTTATTGAATTGTGGCCCAAACTATCATTTTTCCAATTCCGCCTTTGATCACAAACTTCCCATAGGTATAACCATGATATACACCATAAGGATACATTATTTATATATATTTTTCTCAAAGCACAGAATTTTAAAAAATTTACTAATAGTTCGAGTTTCCTTTTCTTTCCTACTTTTTTCTTTATTTTTTCCGTGCATTTACAAAGTGTAAAATAATCATAATTACATAGAACTTTACCATAGCCAAGTAAACATTCATTTTTGCTAGCAACTTGCCGACAAGAACTAATTCCATCACTATATTTAAACTATTTATAAGAGAACTATCACCATTTTCTTAAACGATTCATTATCACAAGAAAATAAGGTTGCTATTTAATTTAGCAAAGGTTTGGTTAATTCTAGGCAGTGCTCCTTAGGAGTAAGCCAACCAAGTGCAAGTAGTAGCATGTTTTAGGCTTTTAGTTAACTTTTTTTATTTATGATATTTTAAAACAATTACGTAAGATCACATTTTAAATAATTCCAGATTATAATGAACAAACAAAGTACTAGTTTACTAATGAAGTCAAAAAGGGAAAACCCAGGACCATGTCAATCTCTAACAATATCAAAGTCCCAGCATTGCTTCTTAAAAATCACAAATGTTAATCATAAAAGTTGTCAAGCGCTAATCATTATAATCACTAAAAAGGACTGACGTAAGTGAAATGTGATTCTTAAAGAATAAGGTCTGACTATTTTCATTCTTAATTAAACCTGTATCATCAGGTACAAATTCAAGGGTTCTGTCATGTGAAAATTAAGCATTGCTTGAGATATTGGGTGTGAGATTTCAAAACAACCCCACCTGCCACCACCTCTTTTTCCCAAAATAAAAACAAATGCAAAAACCTCAAGCTAAACCTTCGAACAAAACATCCGCATAAGATTGTTCTTATCCATGTTAGACAATGATATTTAGACTCTACTAGTTTATCTGTAACTCTTGTGCCACAAGCAATGTATATGTATGTTGACACTTAACATGTATTTGTGCATTGCCCAATCTAAAAGCTTGCATGTGCTGTCAACATTCATAACTAACCATTATTTATTTTCAATTAAGTCAATATCACAAAATGCAAATATGATGTTAAGAAGCATCCTTTAACCAAACAATTCATGTAAAAATAACTTTCTATTTACTTTTCCCCTGTGCTTTCTGGTTTTGTACCCAGTAAAATAATATTTTACCTTGGAAGTTTTAACAGTTTAGTGAAATTCATAAAATTCCACACATGTAATAATTTAATTTAATTTTGATTCTTACAACTCTTTCATAAGGCTATTACTCCCATTTTCATTAGGAAAAGCACAAACACCTTGCCAAACCTACTGCATGTATTAATTAATGAAATTCTAACCTCCCTTTCACTGGATTTGATTGTGTAGGAAGTACTGTTATTTTATACCAGGTATTTCAAGCAAACACAAGAGTTCCAGATCTTTCAGAAGATGAAGGCTGCAAGGTTCGAATGCGAATGTCATATTTTGTATGACTGGCCACTTTGGAGCTAGGAGACGATTCTGCTCCATCTGACACAAGAGGAAAGGATGTAGTGTAGCCATTGTGTGCATTTCCAATATGGTTGCTACACTTGCGACAAAGAAGCTTGGTTCTTCGGCGAAACAATCCCCATGAGTGCTTATCAAAATGCGGCACACACTGAATTTCATCAACCTGGGTAAATCTGCTAAGATCAATATTGAAGAATGATATAATACCTCGCTTTATAGACTTTCCATATTTTGATCCGATGGATGAGGTGTTCCGGTTTGAAGAGGATAGATTCAATTCATAACCACAAGTACCACAGCTGCCAAATATATAAAGAAAAGGTATTGTAATTTTAACAAGAAAAATAAAGAACCCAGATTCATCGCAAGTACATCGTCCCCAATATAATAAGCTTAGTCTTCAATGTGACTTAAACAATTACAATGACCAGGTTAAGAATACATTTCAAAGAAGACAAGATTGTCATCACAAATTATCATACGTATGTGCATCTAATAAGACTACCGTTTGCTTTACAACCAAAGGGAACGCGACTGGAACTTTTGCCTTGTAATATTAAGTTCTGCAAGCTCAAACTACAGCACTTACCATCCATGCCATCTAAATAATCCAACAGCCACCCATCAATCAAGCCTTGGAAAACGAGTAAAGAAATTTAACAAATGACTAAAAATACTTAGAATTAGAACTTACAAAAATGGAAGCTAACCAACTCCTTTTCTGTTTAAGGTTTTCCATTGCAAAGTGATTGGCAATCTAAGAGCTTACCAGAACTTGAGCAAGCTGGTCGTCGAAATATAATCATGATTTAATTATCGCTCAATTCTTATCACTTTTCATAAACATATTCCACAAAAAATAACATTACAATCATTTTTCATCATTCAAACTTCATTATTTTGTCTGCTCAGGAACCAACCTTGTTTGAGCTAGGAACATCCACAGCATGATAAAATTAACTCTCAGCACTTGTTCAAAGAGGAATCAAGAATATGCTACATGATCTAACACATGCTAGTAGTCTTCATATAATATACCAAAGGCAAACTACATATACCATTTTTTTCTTCTTTTCTTTTCTATTTCAAAGTGCTCAATGTTAATTCATTACTTACACAACTTTATAGAAGCTACTCAATATTTCATAAGATTAAGAGCAAGCAACCCATTCCTTTCCCATGTAAAGCAGATCATGATTTCAATCAAATACGATCTTAAACTCTTAACATATTGGGTTATAGCTCAAAGAAAAGGGTATACTCCAAACATTCCAATTTTCGAACAGTCCACAAGATAGCAAAACTTGATAAATGGGACACAAGGAAACAACTCTAATTGCAACCACTCTCAACTCAAGAGTAACATTCATGAACACTGCTATTCAAATTGAGTTTCTTAGTAGATGCAGAAAATCTAACAATTCAGATTTAAAATTATAGTTTCAGTATCGTCACGATCCTTAATATTATAAAAAAAAAAATCCTTAACATTATAAAAAGTTATAGACAATTGCACCAAACGTAGCCAAAATTGCGGTCCTAGAAACCCCAAAACTTTGCAATCACAGATCGTTTTTAAAACTTTGCTTAATAAGGAAGAAAAATTAGAAACGTCACTTTTCTTGAGAAGGGGAAAAATACTGAGTAACTTTCAATCTCTCTACAATGATCAAGTAATTAGTACTCGCGAAAGTGACTGAGTACCCAATTTAATCCTCTATCACCAGTCTGAGTTCTCCTCTTGAAATTAATAAAATAAAATCTCCCTTAAAATCAAGCGACTTTAATAATCACACTAAATGGGCTAAAAATTAACAATAAAATTTTACAAATTAAAAACAAATAATAGCAAAAAAATTCCTTATCACGATCGACGTCGCAGAACTATTTCCCAAACAATTCGATTACGATTTACCAAAAAGAAAATTTACCCTAAAAAGAGAATTAACGAATTTAAGGAAAGTGCGATGAAGATGAGTTAGAAAGCGAACCTGTAACGGACATCTCTTTGAGAGGAGCAAGATTGGTAGGAGTAGGTTCGGTTAAAGTGACCGTCTTGTTTGAACACGGAATCACCCATCACCTCTAAGGCTTTTCCAGCGGCGGTGGCAGTGGAGGCGGAATGCGGAAGAGCCACCGGCGGTGATGGGCGAGTGAAGAGAAGCCAATTGTAGGAAAATTTGGTTTCGTTCGGTGAACAGCGTGTTCCGGAGAATTCGGAGCGCGATATTGACCGAACCCAACCGAACGCGATCGAAATGACACCGTTTTGTGAGGGAGTGGAAGAAGAAGTATATGATGATGATGGAGATGAAGCTTGAGTGAATGAAAATGGGTTTTGGATTTTTATTTTCTTATTATTTACTCCTTTTTAAATATTGGTTATTTATTATTGTGTAAGTTGATTTTGTTTTTTTAAACCGCGTGGGGGTAAACAAAAATTCTGTTACTAAGTTAAATGATTGATCTGTTTTGTTAATGGCTTTAGGAGTCATTATAACGGTTCAAAGAGAAATATTATATTGCAAACGAAAATGTTTTCTATTTTACAACGGTAAAATTCCAATCACACACAAAATTATAAATATCTAGTAATTACATATACCAAAATAGCTATTTAGTATGTGCATTACATAGTAATTTTTCAAATAAATATTATCTTTATCTATTAAATATATTTTTTTTCTACATACTATATACTATAATGTCAACTTGATTTTATTTTTATTTTTGTGTAAAAAAACATTTGAACAAGTTCACTCTTTTTTTATTTACATAATAAACGAATTTTCAGTTATTTCAATTATATTTGTTGATCTTTTAATTCTATAATTAACTATTTATAATGTTAATGTTAATATATTATATCAACAAAATGATTCGCATAAGCTTGTACCATATTTGTCGAGTTTTACATTAGGTTTGGATTCACAAAATTAACCTATATAATATTTGTAAACTTATCCTAACCCATCTCACGAAATGCTTCATCAATAGCCAATAATTCAATTTCAACCAAATCAAAATATTAAAAAAATAAATCAGAATAGTTCATACAACGATATTAATGTCTTAAGTCATTCTACAAATCCAAAATAAATAAAAATATAAAATCAATCTCACTTATTTTCTAAACTTAGATTGATACAGTTTAAACTTAAATAAAAAATAATAGATCAATATAGGTTAAATTTAAATAAAAAAAAGTTGAGAATTCACTAATTCCAATCTAATTTATTGGTAAGTACAAAAAAATTGTCATTAAAATAAGAAAAATGAGTCCAAATCATTTTCTTTTTCGTAATATTATAATAAAGACATAACAAAAGAAAGTTGAATTGTGTTTTCAAAATATTCCTACTCTTAAACATTTTATTTTACTTTAAAAATATAAAAAAAGAAATTTCAAAGAAAGGTCGACAAAAGAAAAATACACAAATTTTATACAAATTCATTTTAATTATAGATTAAATTTAGTTTGTATAAACGATCTAATTTACTAAATCTCAAGTATATGAATAAGTACTCTTAATAACTATTTTCGGTTAAATATCCAAATATTTTCTTTACTCGTTTCTCTAAATGATTTTTTTCAATTATTTTTTAATCAATAGTGTTCTCGAACTAGGTCGGGGACTGGGAGAACTATTGTCTTCGAATGTCGCTCGGTCGTATCTCACTTCCTCCTTCGGCTCTTCTCGCTGGATGACTCCTCAGGCGGGTGGGGTACCTGCAGATGGCACTCCAACGCTCAAGTCAGTGGGGTATCGTATTCGGCTGGTTGGAAT
>Ga0123342_1007157_pt1 | contig 14937 bp, 11 predicted proteins | sample Turbeawhitnodule_FD_89960 | JGI IMG/M metagenome (GOLD analysis project Ga0123342, IMG submission 89960) | Root nodule microbial communities of legume samples collected from Mexico - Turtle bean Mexico white nodule | ecosystem: Host-associated > Plants > Roots > Nodule | place: Mexico: Nepantla...
ACTCCTCATGCACCTTCAAGGCACCCACACTTCCTAGGAAGGCCTTGTTCCACTCTCCTCCACTAAGCTTCCGCAACCATCATCATCAAAATCAAAGAAGAGCTCATAGGAATGCCATCAACAGCTCTACTTCCAGCACGGACTCCCACTCAAATCTTGCACACCTCCATCTTAAACTTCATCGCCACACCGAATCATCTCACTCACCTACCTCTTCCACCTTATGACCCTGATCTAAAGACAAATCAGGTATTAGGGTATGGTAATGCGTCGTCTTATATAATATCACCTTTCATTTATTCTCTACATAATTTTAGTTAGGTTTCTTTTCAGACTTTCCCTGTCAACTATTCTGTGTTAATATGATAAGTTAAATATGTTTGCACAAAGGATTAAATCATATTCTCCACGGTTATTTTAATCTGAGTGTTTTATTTTTCATCTGCTTCTGGAACTGTCCATGCAGTCCTGATGAGGATTGTATAGGTACTTGTTTTGCATGTAATGTCTCATAGATAAACCACATAACACTCCTTTTGCACACAAAACACAAACAAAACACTCCCAATATCATGGTGGATAGAACATTTCATGGAAATTATGTAAAGTTTGAGTGCCGATAAATCGTCATTTTATTACTAGAGTTTTAAGGAGTTTGAGCAATTAAATCCATAAATTTTATAACTTGTTTCTTCCTTTTACCTCTTAAATCAATTTTCCAATAATTAAAATTATTTGGGAAAAAGATTTAAGAATTGAAACCTATAAATACGACACTCCCTAGATTGAGAAGGACAACTAAATTAACTAACTTAAAGTCACTATTTTTTGAATAAAAAAAATAACCCAATATCAACTTTCATTTCTTAAAGAAAACAACAATAGAATTTAACATAAAGATTAATACTCTCTAGATGAAATTAATGGAGCCCAATTAGTTCCAGGTCACAATCATAAGGTATAATTCAAGTACCACTTTGGGAATTTTGTGTTTCACTCTTTGTTGAGGAGGTCTTGTGAGGAATGATTAGGTGGGAGCACTGGATGATTCGAGAGAGGCACAAATTGTTGGATAATTTTCTACTGAATCTACTTGAGAATTTTGCCGGACATTATCAGCTCCATTTTGTTTAAATTTCAAAGAAAATCTTCCTCTAAAGGATGGAGCAAAGTGAGAAGCTGCTGCCAGATGTTGATTAGGCAATACTGATGTGACCCACCTCAGGATGAGATTCCCAAAAATCTCTGATTTGTGCGTGAAACAACTTCTTCAATGATAATCTCCCACATTGAGGGGACACGAGAATATTCGGCTTCATAAAACTCGTCCGTTCATCATGCCTGAGAAGCTAGAAGCGGTTGCTACATTTATCCATGAGAAGCTAGAAGCTAAGCTTTGGTTGCTACATTTATCTATGAGTGAAGTTGTTGATCCCTTATAAAATCTTTGTTCACCTTATCATGTTAGTTCATCAGATAATCCATCTTTGAATAGAGTTTGCTATCTCATTACACAACAAGAGAGACAATTTTTTTGGTGATCAATCCAAGACAATGATTGTTACTGGCAATGATTGCTACTGGAAATGATTGCTACTAGCAAAGGAAGTTATGAAAACAATGCTACCATCTATGGCAGAGGTGGTGGATACGGGAGAGGAAGCTATGAAAGAGAATATACCGCCAAAATTTACAGTTATTGTGGAAAGACAGGGCATACCATTGATACATGCTATAAAAAACATGGTTTTCCACCTCATTTCAAGTTTAAAAATCAGAACCATGATCAGAGTCATACTAATGCAGTTCTTTAGAATACAAATTTTAATAATAATGAGCAGAATCATGAAGGTCTGAAGTCAAAAGTGGAGTCTCAACAAATTGGTTTTACTCCTAAGCAGTATCAAACATTGTTAGCTCTTTTACAACAGGCCAAATCCAATGACAATGTTTCTAGTCAAGTTTATGTTATTCCTTCCAACATGACAACACAAACATGTAATGACTTTATTTCTTCCTTCAGTTCTTGGATTATTGATAGTGGTGCTACTGATCACATTTGTTCATCCTTAACTTATTTCACTTCATATCATCAAATTAATCATATTTTCGTCAAATTTCCAAATGGAAATGAAGTCATTGCCAATTATTCTGGAAGTGTTTTTCTCAATCAAAATCATGTCATAGATGATGTTTTGTATATTCCTTGCTTCACTTTTAAATCTTCTTTCAGTAACAAAATTGATTGATAAATTATCTAGTGTTCTTACTTTTGACTCTAATGGTTGTCACATTCAAGACAAAAAATCCTTGAAAATGATTAGCTCTGCTAAGATGCAAGATATAATTTATATACTCAGGATCCCATCTTACCAGAAACTTCAAACAAACCCATCGAATCTACACACACCATCAATACTGTTAATGTCAGTGCTAGTGATCTAGAAATCTTTTGGCATTTTCGATTAGGTCATATTTCAAATAAATGTATTGATGTTATCAAGAATAAATTTTTTTTCGTTAAATATAACAAATCTTTTGTTTGTGATATTTGTCATTTTGCAAAGCAAAAAAGGCTTTCATTTCCTATTAGTACATATAAATAAATAAAAAATATTTTAATTTGATTCATGTAGATATTTGGGGACCATACTTAATACAATACCATCAATTCATGGTCATAAATATTTCTTGACCATAGTTGATGACTATTCGAGGTACACATGAATTTTTCTTTTAAAACACAAATCTGAAATTGTCAAGGCTAAAATTTTGTTGTTTTTGTTCAAACATGATTTGAGACCGCGATAAAAATAATAAGAAGTGATAATGGGACTGAATTGTTCATGACTGATTTGTTTGTTAATAAAGGAATAGTACATCAAACATCATGTGTCAATACTCCAAAACAAAATAGTATAGTTGAAAGGAAACATGGTTATTTATTAAATATAGCAAGAGCTCTTATGATATAATCTCATTTACCCAAAATTTATTGGTCATATTCTGTGATACATGTTGCGCATATTATAAACATGCTTCCCACACCTTCTTTAAACTATTCTTCTCCTCATGAAATGCTTTACAAAACTGATGCAAGTTTTAATGGATTAATGGTGTTTGGTTCTTTATGTTATGCTAGCACTATGTCAACAAATAGAAGAAAATTTGATCCAAGGGTATCAAAATGTGTTTTTATTGGTTTTTAAAAAGGGACAAAAGGATATATTTTATTAAATATTCAATCAAGATAAATTTTTGTTTCTAGGGACGTTGTCTTTTATGAACATGTTTTTTCATATCAAAGGGTTCAAGATACTAGCAATGAAACTAACAGTCCTGACATTTATGATCAAATTTTGTTTGCTGAAGATCAACCTGTCTTGAGTCAGCCATCACAAGCCATTCTTGCACCTTGTGATAATGCACCTTGTGGTAATAACTGTGAGTCACACATTAAGGTTCCAGAAGAAGTTTGTTCCCATGTAGACCAAAACCTCAATGAAGATCATGACATAGAACAAAATTCTGAATCAGATCAATCTGATTGAATGAGTATAAGAATTAAAAGACCACCTGAGTATTTAAAGGATTATCATTGTAATCTTAATGTTTCCAATACATCTTCAAGAGTTAAATATCCTTTGAATTCTGTTTTTTCATGTCTCTTTCTTCACATGTTGAGCCAAATACTTACTCTGAAGCTGTGAAACATGACTGTTGGAGAAAAGCTATGCAATGTGAGATATTTGCTTTAGAGTCAAATCAAACTTGGGAGACTGCTCTTCTGCCTAAGGACAAAGCTGCCATAAGTTGCAAATGGGTATTCAAAATAAAATATAAGGTTGATGGGACAATTGAAAGGTATAAAGCAAGGTTAGTGGTAAAGGGATACACACAAACAAAAGACATTGACTACCTTGATACTTTCTCTCCAGTAGCAAAGATGACCACCATAAGGTTGCTTTTTTCTCTAGCTTCTATCTATAATTGGGAATTGAAACAATTAGACATAAACAATGCCTTTTTATGTGGAGATTTGAAAGAAGATGTATACATGGTTGTTCCTCCTGGATTGAATTCTATTCCACCAGGAAAAGTTTGTAAACTAAAAAGGGCTTTATATGGCCTTAAGCAAGCCAACAGAGAGTGGTTTACCAAACTGTCATCATTTTTGCTTTCTATGAGATATACTCAATCTATGAATGATCATTCCTTGTTCATTAATTCTTTTGAAGGATCTTTTACAACATTATTGGTGTATGCGGATGATATAATATTGACAGGAAATGATAAAGAAGAGATTGCTCGAATTAAACAAGCCTTGAATCAGACATTCAAGATTAAGGACCTTGGGGATTTAAGATATTTTCTTGGTCTAGAAGTAGCAAGAAGTAAAAAAGAAATAATGGTGAATCAAAGGAAATATGTATTGGAATTGTTAACAGATGCAAGTCTTTTAATCTGCAAACCTGCACTCACTCCTATTGATAATCATGAAAAATTTTCTTCTATTGGAAGTGTTCCTTTCACAGATATTCAAGCCTACAGAAGATTGATTGGAAGACTTATGTATCTCTTTAATACCCGACCTGACATAACATTTTCTGTGCAACAACTCAGTTTCTTGTTAAGCCTGCAATTGCTCAGTATACTGCAACGATTAGAATTCTTAGATATATTAAAGGAACTCCAAGTCTTTGTTTATTTTTCTCTTCCAACACTTCTGTTCATCTCAAAGCCTTTTGTGATAGTGATTGGGGCACCTGCAGTGATTCAAGACAATCAATGTCTGGTTTTAGTGTGTATCTTGGGAATTCTCTCATATCTTGAAAATCAAAGAAGCAAAGCACGATATCAAAGAGTTCTTGTGAAGCTGAGTACAGGGCAATGACCACTTTTACATGTGAAATTCAACGACTAACTTATCTTCTTCAAGATTTTAAAGTTCCTTTTGAGCAACCATCTCTTTTATATTGGGACAATGACTCAACAAGATACATTGCAATAAATCCAGTGTTTCACGAGCGTACAAAACATAGAAATAGATTGTCACGTTGCTAGAGAAAAATTAAAGAAGGGTCTCATCCATTTGCTTCCCATTTCCACATAAAACAACTGGCTGACATTGTTGTTTCTCTTTATAGAGATGAATAACCTTTATTGTGTTTTGTCTGTTATGATTCTAATATTTATTTGATTGATTATTTCTCTCTTTAGCTAGACCTAGAATGAGTGTACTGCTTGTATATATTCAGACTATTTGTTTTGATCTCAATAGAATAATATTAGAGATATTCATTCTCATATCATTTGTCTTCCTTTTACTCTTTTGTTCATATCTGTTTTAATTTATAATATGGTATCAGAGTCATTTCGAGTCTATCCTAGCGAATGTTTGTTGGGTTTATTAGGCCACCCACTATCGCACCGTTATCAGACCCATAATATGTTATCCCATGCACGAGCTGTCACTTTCGGCGTGAGGAGGGTGTGTTGGAGATCCCACATCGACTAGAGATGAGGACAATTCATTGTATATAAGTGGGTGCAAACCTCATCTCATGTGCCAGTTTTATGGAGTTGAGTTAGACTTAAAGTATACTTCATAATAATAAACAAGATAAATTTCAACTCAGTCAGATGACCACGAGTAAACCTCCTAAACAAAAAGAAAAAACAAAATTCCGTTATTGAACACTATTCTTTGTTAAGTGTACAAACACAAAACTTAAACGATAATTTCATGTAAAAAAGATAAAACATTTCTATCATTAACAAAAATAAACGTCAAAAAGCAAACATACATAAAGTGAAATGCCAATAGTAGATTAAATTTTACCAATTCAAGCTATTTTATGTATTATTTTAATCACAAGTCCTATATATAAATGTTCATATATTCACATTACTATATTTTATTATTATCATTAACTATTTATTTGTCAATAACTAGCTTCTAAGTTATTTCTTTACACAATTCCTGAGCCTGCAATAAGATTAACAATATAAAATAAGTAAAGCTAAATTCTTTTCTGGATGTACAACTTAATAGGTAATTTAATTTAGTTTTAAATTTCTTATAAATTTAAATATTTTTAATTAATTTTTTATTAAAATTATTCTATTGAACTAACTAAATTATATTTAAAATTTTCTTTTTAATTTTAAAATGTGTACTATCAATTTACTGTTGATATAACATATTATAATAACTGTCCTAGTAGACGATATTCTTCTCCTCCAGTCAGATAATTTAAACATCTAACTAAGTTCTTCAACATCAACAGTGTACATGATTTAAAGTCGATTACTATAGGAAATGAAAAAAAATAGTTAGAATAATATGATTAGAAAACGTTGGCTCTAACCAGAATCATGTAACAGCTTCCAAGTAGATTTCATCTTTTATAGGTTGAATTTCAAGTATCCTCATGAAAGAACAAAAGATCTGATATGTTTTAGAGCTGTCTGGAACAAGTGAAGCAGTAGGTCAATTACACGTTCCTTAGGTAGGCCTATATTCTGAATGGTGGGGCGTGTAATTGTGTGTCATCATGTAATCTTCCGGTGCCTTCAAGACAATACCATGTGATATTTAAGGAACTTGTCTCCCACTAAAGCCCATTGAATAACACATTCACCATCCAGTTAGCTAGAGAAAAGCTTACACCCTCTCTCTATATATATCCTTCACTTGTTTCATAAGCAACATAAATCATTCTCATACTGAACTAAAGGTCACTACTTCCTTATACTACTTTGAAATCATTCTTTCCATCAGCAGGTGAAGCAACCATTAAAACAATGGGTTTTCGCTTACCGGGTATTAGACGATCATCATTCAGTGCAAGCAAACAATCTTCTTGCAAGGTGTTAGAAGTTCCAAGAGGGTATCTGGCAGTGTATGTCGGAGAAAAAATGAAGCGTTTCTTGATTCCAGTGTCCTTCTTGAACGAGCCTTTATTTCAAGAATTGCTAAGCCAAGCTGAAGAGGAGTTCGGTTACTATCATCCTATGGGTGGTCTCACGATTCCCTGCAAGGAAGATATGTTCTTGGATATAGCTTCCCGCTTGAACAGATTATAGTTCATACTACCAAAGATCCTAATCCTAACATTTGAGACAACTTTGTACAACAGGCTTTTGCTATATTGTAAATAAATCTTTTAATACATGCGGGGAAACACCTAAACCTTGCACCAATTTTTAGATATATTGCGTACTACAGTTATTATGCAAGACTAGATTTTTTTTATAACTTTTTTTCGTTACCATTTCTCAGAGTGGAGATGTTAATGATATAAAGTTACTAAAGAGATTGATACAATATCTTAGCATTTGTTATATCTCATTGAATTACTGAATTCTTAGTTAATTTGTATAGGCATCTTATTTAAGAGCAGTATTTCTTTCTGGATACTGAAATATAACCTGCTGCTAATGGTTATAATAATTGCTGCATTGCTGTTCCACCTTTGTCCATGAGCAAAACTTGGAACAGTAACATATCAATCCTTGAACAGCCTTAGCCACTTTGCCAGATTTTTCTATAATATGTGGTTCATCTTATTACTGGTTTTCTAAGCACCATATAACGGATAACTTTTCAATTTTGTGGCTCTTACCATTCTCTCGGCAATTGTCATTGTCATATGCACTGTCCCAATCAATCAGAATCATCACATGGTTTTGTTAGTTGTTTTTGGGGCAACAAGTGATCGATAGTGATAAGCCTCTACCAAAGTAATTTTCATTTGCTCACCAAAGAGTAATGGATATGGACATTTTGGTGGAAAACAAGAAAAATTAGGATCCACTTACGTAGATTAAAGGATTAGCAGCATCCATGAGCTGTATAATTCTTTCTCTCCTATTCAAGTTCTCTTATTCTCCTTTAATATTTTGCTTAAAACACTGTCAAAGAAGACGCTGAAAGCCAGTTCATAAATTAAAGTTCTTTTAGCGAATTAATTCTGCATGCAAAGAAAATGATGAAAACCATGTATAACCCGTACAAGTTGCAATTAATAATTGTATTGTGGTTCCAATCATGTACTATTGCGCTCTGATTCACAGTGCCTAGTGATGGAACTCTTGACACCTAATAATCTGATCCATTGTTATCAACTACCTTTTAATTTGTGAACAAGACAGTGTGAGCAATGTATGGTAGGACTGAGTAGTTGTGAGCATGAAGAAAACGCGTAGGAATGTCTATTGTCTAGAAAAAGAAATCGTCATTGAATTATGCAGTAAATTTAACCATAGCATATCTCATCTTATTTGACGTTCCTTCTCTATTATAGCCTTTGTGTTCAACTTAACCAACAAATAGATGATGGAATTGAATTAGGTAATAATAGAGACACGTAAAATATTTATTCGATACTCAAAACATATACCGGATAACTAAAATTTATGTAAGCCAAAAATATAATTAAAATAAAAAATTATTTTAAATTATCTTAATCCAAAGAAAATTAGTAGAAATATAACAAAAGATATTTTTCAAACAAAAACCTTAATATTTTATTTAGATCGAAGGATGATTTGGAGAAAAAAAATGGTGAATTTGAAGAATAATGATATTTGTAAGTAATGTCATTTGATTGATAAAATTGTAACATTACAATTGTTATTTGTATATGAAACTCTTGAGATAAACATTTCATATTGTTATAATTATTATTTATGACTTTATTATTATTATTTTATAAATTTATTTTTTTATTATTATTTTTAATATTGTTATTATAATTATTATTTATAATTTTTTATTTTATAAATTTATTTTTAATAATAATATTATTATTTTATAATTTCTAATATTTATATTATTATATTATATAATTATAATTGATTATGTCATAAAAGTTATAACATAATCAATCATGTATAATATAATCGCTCATCTACCCAGCTTGTAAAGTGAAAAAAAGTGAGGGTAATATTGTATTTTCTATTAATATAAGGAGTCTTAAGCTTTATTTTTTTACATATATTAAAAATTGCATAGGTATGTTGTTGATTGAGAAATAGTTGTAAAACAGAGTTTGTGTTAGGGTTTAGCTTTCAATAGGAACTAATGTCAAGATTGAATTTCAAACACAAATAGATATTAGGGTTGGACGTGTAGAGTTATGATGGTTAGAAAAAAAGTGTATAAGAAAAAAAAAGGGAAATGCAAAAATAAAATAAAGAAACGGTGAGTGGGTAGTGAAAAATAAAAAATATCTTTCTCCAACTTTAATCCACAACAAAATATTAATATTTATAATAAAAAAAACTTTTTAATAAAAATATAAGTAAAATTTAAAATGTTAAAATAATTTTTAAAATTAAAAAAATTGGAAAAAATTAAAATATTAAAATTTATTGTAGTGTAGAGTGAAACATGGGTGTAAAAAAACCATTTTTCAAATAAAAAGTGATCCTCGTCCAACAATGTAAAAAAGAAAAAACAAAGAGTGCTCGTTGTTGAAGAAGAACACAACAAAAAAAGTTACACTAATAAAAAAATATAACACTAAAGAGAGAAAAGAATGAGAAGACTTATGCTACTTATAATAACAAGTGAAATAAATTTTTAATTTATTTACTATATTGTCCCAGGACACTTAGTATGACATGATAATATTTTCACTTTTATATTAGTAAAAAAAAATAATGTTATGTTTTAATTTAATTTTCTCTAATTCGTACTTTTTTTAAAAAAATCTAGATTGAATTGAAATTATATTTTATTAATCAATCAAAACTAGATTGAACATTTAAAAGTTTCAGCCAAAAGAAGAGAGAAAAGAAAAGAGAAACATAAAAAGTACGTGATTATGTTAGTGCCTAGGAGAATAAAAAAATGCATATGCATGAAAATATCAACCCTGATTTAAATTTAAAGTTTGAAATTTCTTTCAGTTTGTAGCCTACCTTATTATATATAATCATATTGCTTCCTTGTAAAACACTTCAAATTGAATTTAAAATTTTCTGGTGTTTGACATCTGAATAATGGCTTAATAGACATTCTTTTCAAGGCATGATTCAAACAGTTAAATGCAGAAAATAGAGATATACATATATCTTTCATTTTCAAGAGATAGGTTCTCCAACATGTACATATTATCTTTCATTTTCAAGTGTTCATCATGTCAGCACATCCTCAAGAATTACGACCCAGTTGAATCGATGGATCTGCCAAGCAATCACCATCCTCGATTAAGGGCTCCAAGACAATACCATGTGATCTCTCTTGAACCCTTGTTTGTTTGTATCCTACTTGAACACATCAGAGGGCCCATCCACCAAACCTGAGTTCAACTATATATACTAACCACTTCATCACAACAATACAACCCAGTTTCTCTCCAAAGATACTTTCGTCTGCAAGTTCTCTGTCATCATTCTTTACTTCCAAGTGTCAATTAAAGCAATACAATGGGTTTCCATTTACCTGGTATTAAAAGAGCATCTAAGGGGGTTGAAATCCCAAAAGGCCATCTTGCAGTATATGTTGGAGATAACATAAGGCGGTTTGTGATTCCTATATCATACTTGAACCAACCTACTTTTCAGGATTTACTGAATCAATCAGAAGAAGAATTTGGATATTCTCATCCAACGGGTGGTCTCACAATTCCGTGTAAGGAGGATGTGTTCCTCAATGTCACTTCTCGCTTGAATGGGCTATAGCTCATGCTAAACAAGACTTACTAGAGTAGATGACAAAAAATTTGTGCAGGAGGGAAATTTCTTTCAATTTTTCATTTTTGTTTTCTTTACCTTTTCCACAAAGAGTGGAAAGACGTTAACCAGAAAGTAATGAAAAGAGATAGATACCATTTTTGCTTCAGTTAAATCTCATTGAATTTTTATATTTTAAGAACTGTTATATATACAAAATCTAACTTTATGTGTATAAGCTTGCTTGCAATTTGAGAGTTGAAGATACACCATACCTGACCTAATGTAGTAGTTATAATTCAGCGCCATATGTCCATGAGCAAGACTCAGAATACCAGAAAACTGCTGATCAAAAAAAAAAAAAAGAATACCAGAAAACCTTATAGCCACTAGGTAGACTTTCTATAATTTTTGGTCCCTTTGTTTACTCTGCACCATAAAACAAATATCCTCTTAATTTTGTGGTTCTTCCCATTCTATCTGCACATAAAATTCAGCCTCACTTCCTACGGCTCATTGCTTCTCGCATTATCTCAATCAACAGCATCTTAGTGGTGTTTCTGGGGCAACAAGTGATTTACATAATACTGGTTATGTTCTACTATAAAGTAATTTATTGTTGATCACAAAAATAATAAAGCATATTTCCATTGGAGGGAAAACAAGTGATGATCCATATTAGCCTGTTAAATAACTTTATGATTAGTTTGGAAGCATTATATACTGCACAAAGTTGACTGTCATTATTGATCTGGACCTCAAAATTGAAGTTATCTGGTTAGGAAAAACCATTGGGTCACCTCTGGATGGGAAAAAGAACTTCAAGAAAGACTAAACTCAAGTTCTCATAACCCCAGTTAATTAGCTTAAAATACTACCTAAGAAGACTCTGTAATCCAATTTCATAGTCGTTCATGAATATTAGCTAATCATTTCTTTCATGCTAAAAATTAATATCGAAACAACCATTATTAGTACAAGTTACATACTATTGAGATTAAAATTAATGGAAAATGAAAGGACAGTTGTTGCCAGACTTTCATGAAAAGACTAATTATGCTGACTATATTAAGGACAGTAGTGTATATTTACGACTTGGTTCTAATCATGTACTATTCTGCTTCAATGTTATATATACATCAAATTTTCATGTCAAAGCAAATAGTGATTGAGCTTCAGGATAAAGGTTCCATGCTGGATCCTAATAATTATGATCCATTGCTATCAACTATTGTAGAACGCGTCACTGAGAGGTTCTGTCAGCAATATATTTTTGAATTGGGTTGCATTATCAATATGAAGAAGAAGACACGTGACATGTCTGCTGCATGTCTACAAAAACAGTACAATTGAACAAGCATTAAACTTAACCTGAGCATATCTCGTGAGTACTCTATACGCCATTGGTTCTGAAGTTAGTGGTTTTCACTATTAATGAACTTGTTCATAATTCATAGAGGCATCTGAGACAACACCATGTGATCTCTCATCTCATGGACTCCATCTTTTCATCATTTCTCTAGGAAATAGATTTCTAAAAAAACTAAAATCTATAAATACATTGTCTTCCTTCACAACCAACTCAACTCATTTGCATACTCACGCAAACCTTAGCTACATTCTTCTAGTATTTGTGAATTTTAGCTTACTCTTTGAGACATTTGAAATGGGTTTCCGTTTCCCTGCAACTAGAAGGGCTTCATTTACTGGTAGCCAAGCATCTCTAAAAGCTGTAAATGTGGCAAAGGGCTATCTTGCAGTGTATGTTGGAGAGAGAATGAAACGGTTTGTGATCCCCTTGTCATACTTGAACCAACCTTCATTTCAAGACTTGCTCAGTCAAGCAGAGGAAGAATTTGGATACAATCATCTAATGGGCGGTCTAACAATTCCTTGCACAGAAGATGTCTTTTTGCATGTTACCTCTAGCTTGAATTGGCTCTAAAGCTCAAAGAATAGAAGACTGACATAGATTAGTAGTGAGATTGTGTACATCAGGCTTCTTCTAGAATTGTAGAGAATTTTTTTCATTCTCTTTCTTTGGAAATTGTTAAAAAAGTTATTTATTAGAATGAAAAATTCAAGAACATACGTTTCCTATATGTTTCTCTTTTTTCACAAGCACAAAAACCTTATTGAATTACAATGTGTTACATATACAGAGTTACATTATGAAGGTCTAACGCGGAGGGGTGTCCACATCATGGATACTGCATAAACAATTTGGACTGGTCAATAGAGCTTTAAAAAGCTCTTTGTGACGAGTACTGTTGGGTTGAATTTCTAGATCTGTTTAATCTTTTGTGTGAAATCAGAGGAGTAAGTAAGGGGTATATTGAACAGCCCTGTTGATGCAGAGAATGTAGGAGGATAAAATTGTAACTGGAAACCAATTTTGCATCTTTGTATATAGTTATTAGTATATACTCATCTTTCTGACAAAAAAAATACACAGTTAGAAAACTGTTTTAATTGCAGAACACTTTAGTGTACCACGATATTTGCTGCTGTAGGATTAAAACACAGCTAAGAAACAATGGGAAGAGGAAGATGCCATTTTATTGAATAATAATAAATACAAAAAAAGTCCAATTATGGAGAAAAGGGTATTCAAATAATTGATCCAACCATACAATAATGTCCTAGTCACGAATTAATGTTATTTGTGAAGCTTCGAAAGAGCTGATTGTGATAAAGAGAAACAGAAGGATCCTGTTGAGTTCACAGGGATATGTGGTGTGAAAATAATAGTGAGAAAGCACATTGTATGTATTTTGAATTGAATAGAGTGGTCTTAGAATATGAAAGCAGCAGTGACCCTTGAGTTGAGGTTGTATCAGCCAGCTAGCATTCCTTGAATCATCATAATATCCTTGTATGACTGGACAATAGATCGATGTCAGATTACTTATATTTCTAGACAAATAGGCAAATTTCCTTTCACTAGAGACATAATATGGACATGGAATAAACTACTCAAAACAGACACTGAACCCATCAACTAATAGAGTTTACAATACTTTGTCCAATTATGACTAGTTTTCCGTTTTAAATTTCTCTGATCCTGACAAATAATGTAAGGTAGCAAACAAAAATATTGTATTTCAAAACACTATTCAAACGAAACTTCCATGTAGGCTACTGTACACACTTGTTTGAATGAGTTCCAAAGTCATGCATAATGATTCATGAATCCTATTCTCTGCCCCAATTCTGTGTAATAAACCAGAGGCTTTCATATACATCTTATAAATTCTCTTATCCGCCACCTATTGTTTGTTCACACGTAATTTGTCAATGATCAGCCAATATAGTCTACAACTAGAACAATCTTAGTCATCAACAACTTCTACCAATAGCTTGTGGTGTAGATTTGTATATCTCTCTCACGCCCAACTTTCCTTGACATCAACCACTTTATCCTCATACTTCTATTTCTGCACAAAATATAATTAGCTTTTGTTGACCAGCTTAATTGAGAACAATAAGGCGTTCAAACTGAGAAAGTGATGATAAAAAAGGCAACAACAAAAATATGATTCTAAATAATACTTTGTTCTGTATGTCCGTAAGAAGGCAACAACAAAAAGAACAATATTTAATACCAGTGTCATTTTGAAACAGCCCTCATTTCAATAATGAATTTGTGGATTAATGTTTTGTAAAAAGTGTTTAATGTAGATTGAATGTCTATTAAAAGTATTTAGTGATATTTATGTTACTTTTTATATTTTGTACCAGAGGATTATTACAGAACATTGTTTTAGCTTGAATCTACTACAAATGTATCCCAAGTCAAAAAAAAAAAAAAAAAAAAAAATGAAAAGAAAATAATCAAAAGAGAGCTCAATTCAATCTCAAAATTATCTTCCTCTAGTTCTAACTTTTACACTGCAAAGTATTGCACTACCTGAATACTACTAACAGAGTGCTATAGATCCTTCAACGAGTTCTAGATCATTGCAACAAACAAAATCAAAATGAAGAACAATGATACAGATGTAGTAATATAGGCTTTAAAACGAACAAAAAAGGTTTCCTGAGGCGTGAGTAATCACTGTCCGTAAGGACTTATCCGCGGTGTATTGCGTAAGTCCCCCAGGATACAACAGAAACTTCCCAGAGATTTCTGAGGATCAGAACTAGCAAGTTTCTCTTTAAAAGAGTAATACCCAAATATAACCCAGAATTATTATAATAATAAAATAATGAGGTGAGAGAAAATGAGAAGGGAAAAATTGGAGAAGGAAGAAG
>Ga0123342_1007158_pt1 | contig 14935 bp, 11 predicted proteins | sample Turbeawhitnodule_FD_89960 | JGI IMG/M metagenome (GOLD analysis project Ga0123342, IMG submission 89960) | Root nodule microbial communities of legume samples collected from Mexico - Turtle bean Mexico white nodule | ecosystem: Host-associated > Plants > Roots > Nodule | place: Mexico: Nepantla...
AACATTGAATGTGATGAATATTTGTCTTCTGAAAACTGGAATGTACTGAAATGTTGATGAATATATGCAGGTGTAGAATATGGGGTGCTTCTAAATACAAAAAATATAGGGTGCTTCCAAATATAAAAACTGATGCTGCTGTGTAGAATGTTACATACGGATTTATCCGTATGTAAGTTTATCCGTTAATTACATACGGATTTATCCGTATGTAATTACATACGGATATTACATATGGATTTATCCCTATGTAATTACATACGGATATTACATATGGATTTATCCGTATGTAATTACATACGGATCCAAAATCCGTATGTAAAAATTACCTACGACAGTTTTACATACAGATTTTTGCCCGTATGTAACGATGTTTTATATACGGATTTTGTGTGTTATATACGGATTTTGACTGTATGTAATTTGAGTTTTTCTTGTAGTGCATGTCGGTTACAAAAGCAAAGTTTGAACGTCAACCAAGAGCTAATCGAAAAGAGGGGACAACAAATCAATATCCACCAACACTCTAGCAAACAAGCCCCTATTCTTTCTCATGGTATGATCATCCAAAGATAAAAGAGTATCAATGCCTCTGGTGATGGAAAATATCGTCATTGGTCTCCAATATTCCAAAGGCAAATGGTAAATTCTAACCCAAGCCTAAGTTTTAGTACTCTTCACAGTAGATGGAACAAAGTCTTTTTTCCAGACAAACAATCTCAAGAAACCAGGAGATAAATTCAATGAACGCATCTCGAGAGCCCATCGTATGTTTTCTAATGAAGAGAACTCAAACTAGTGAATATTTTTTTTAAAATAGTGGGTATATTTTCTATCATTTATATTAAAAATCCAAATATAAGTTAAAAGTTACATGTTAAATATAAATTATAAATGAGAAAGTTGTATAACATTTTAAAAAAATCATATTTAAAATTTTGTGTTAGAAGATAATGTTATCCGTTCTTTTATGGTCAATTTATAACTGATAGTATTAAATTTTTTTAGTGTCATTCCTCAAATGAACCTGACAATATATGTGGGTAACTTTTAGCTTTAAGTTATATAATAAATGTAGTTGCTAAATGATGTTTATGGATGAACTTCTAAATTTTTTTACTATAAGTTAAAATTAATTTATGTCTAAGTTAAAATTAAAATTTTAGATAAGTTATATATGAAAACACTTTTACAAATTAACTTATTAATAAACTAATTTTAATTTTTTTTTAAATTGTTATAAAGATTCTCATCCAATGATCAAAACGTGCTCAAATACAGATATAACAACCTCAGCAGTAAAATACTTCAAGCAAAGGCAATGAAACAGAAATATTCAAATCAAAATATGCTCCAACTTTATTATGCATGCGCGTAGGTTATTTGACATATTTTCTTGATGAACACATTTAATAAATAAATACTGACTCTTGAAAAATGATTGAATACACATTTATAGGGAATCAAGAAAACAAAACAAAGGCATTTCGCCCTACTTTTACCAACTAATATACGTGCAAACTGTGTTTTATTCTTGACTTAAAGGAATGTTTCTAGAAGAAGTTTTACAAAATAGTCGCGTCCTAAAAAATTACATGTTGATTCCTCAATTCCTTGCTTAGATTTGTTTGGATAAATATTTTCTAAAAAGGTAAGAAAATAATCATAATTAAAATTATTTTAGGTATAAAATAGTTAATAGAAACTCTTTTATATTAGTTTATATATGTAATAAAAGATAATTTTAGGTTAACTATGAACTAATTTTTATTTATTTTGCTTCCTGGAAAGAGCTCCTCCAATGGTTTTATCACACTCGGTGCCATACAACCAAAAAGCTCTAAATATGCTTCACTATTACATTTCCATTATCACTTTTTTTATGCATTTAAAATGAAAAAAATGCAAGCAATAGTTAAGTCTATTTTCTTAAAATAGTTTTAATCTACTGAATTTGTTGAGCATATAGATGCTGAAATTTTAGTTCCTTTGAGAGTTGGACGATGAAGGCAGAAAGTAAAGTTTCCCTTATTCCTTTCACTGTTTCTTCCTTAATTATCGTTTTCTTGTTTCTTTCCCCCACATGATTCACGAGTCATGACTCTATCATATTTTATTGCTAAATTTTTTTAGGGTGCTTTTCGAATAACTTAAAATATTTGACAGTGGTATTCAAGATCTTCATGTTAAATTGTATGGCACATGCTTAATGAGTAAAAAATATGTATATTCAATGGAAACCACTTACGTGTTAGTAACTCTTTTTTTTTTTAATTCACCAGCTTAAAGAAAACTTATGAACTAAGACATCTTCGTTATTATTATTATGCTTTTCATATCATTTTAAGAAATAATTATCATAATTTTTTTTATTGGAATACGTTAGTATCTTCACACAATGAAATTCTTAAATGGTAAAAAAATGGGTAGACTGAATTTTAAAATAAAATAATATTTAATTATATAATTAAATTACTTTTTTTTAAATTATATATAAAAATTCAATTGTTTTTTATTTATTTATAAAAACATGAGTATAAGATCTCAGTGTTAAAACACAACTTACAAATATATAACATAAAAACTTCACGACGTTAGAAAAATTAGATTCATGTAAAATAAGATGCGTAAAATTATTTCATAAGATTCATACATTAAATAGGTTCACAATATTGGAAATAATTGCCATAAATTTTTGTTAACTGATTTGAGTCATTAATTAAGTCAATTAACTACGTATATTTTAAAAGTTAAAATTATATAATTAACATAATTTTATTAATCTATATTATAAATTTAAAGTCTCGTGACAAAGTATCTTGTAGCGGTTGTGACCGAGTGAACCACATCACTCGTCCTCGATTGACCGATCGACCGGGTGATCAACCATATTAAAGAATAAATTGACTAAATGACAAGTGATGAAACATCCTACAAATCTAGGCCACGCTCTATCAAATCCTGGTGACACATCGAGAATTCAACAAACATTGATTTACTAAAGATATGCTCCAGATATACCTTCCCACAAATCCGAGTGACACTCCCAGAAATCATCTAATACGGATTTATTGAAGATATGCGCCAGATATGACCCATCAATCAAATAGTCCATTACCGAACACTATAAACAAGCCTTCTACAAAGGATTAAGGTACATTTTTATTAGTTTTACATCATACACTCTCAATACAGAGTACTTACTTGATCGTCGAAGAACCTTTAATAAGTTTACTCTCGATTGAGCGCTAAGGAACTAAGGAGTTGTTGAAGCCTGAAGGAGTGGGAAAATTGAAGAACTGAAGTACAAGGGAGCACGACCGAAGACACGACTATTGGGAGAGCGACTGACACTAGTGTCAATTGTTACAGCTAGTCTCAGGTACTATCTAAGGCTCACTTTGTCTATACAAGTACAATTGGTGCCCACCGTTGGACCAAAATAGAATCACAACAAGCAACAATGGTTTCAACAAGACAGATGGTGAATGAAAGGATTCCAGAGGAAGATCAGATCGCTATGTTCTAGACTCTACAAAAAGAGATGGAAGAAATGTGCCAAAAATACAAAGAGAATGTGGCTCTTCGCTAGAAGAATGAAGAGGAGATGTGAATCCTTAAGGAGCAAAATGAAGAGATGAAGCGGCAACTAACCGGTCCTACACACGGTGTCAAGCGTAGATAACAAAGGGAACCTTTTCCTCTGAGAAGAAAGCACACACAAAACCAAGAGAGAACAGTTACAACCCAAACTTAGACTTATCGGTCTTCCAGATTGCATACAGAGTGCACTCACATCATAGAAGATGATCCGAAGGGACATCATCCCTTCTCAGATGAAATCATGGAAGCACAACTCCCTCCCAACTGGAAAGGGATTGAATGTCGATCAGTATGATGGTATCACAGATCCAAACAAGCACATTGATGTGTATAAGACACAAATGAGCCTCTAAACATAAGATAAATCAGTATGGTGTCGAGTGTTCCCCACCTTGCTAAAAGAAGGAGCACTTAGTTGGTTCACAAGACTTCCATTTGCATAAAGGTGAATCACTCTGAGCATTCATGGAGAGATTTAGAAGGTTATCCTTGAATATCAAGAACCTCAGCCAAAAGATGGTTATATGTCACTTGGTCATAGCACTTCAGTCAGGTTCGTTTACTAACAATCTATGTAAAAAACCAGCAAAAAACATAGACAAAGTAAGGCAACAAGCGGCTAAGTTCATGCAACTGGAAGAATTACGTGATTATCGCAATAGTGTTCAAGCATATAATGGTGGAGATAATGAAAAAGAGAAGGATCAAGGTGGCAGACATGCGCCCGGACGATCCAACAGGTACAAAGAAAATCGAGGCCCTCAATTTCACACCTATACCCCTTTGAATGCTGATAGGGTGAAAATCATGGATGAAGCACTGAATGCCGATCTCATCCTAACACTTAAAAATTTACAAGGCCCAAAGGATGCTGATATGTTCAGGCAATGCCAATACCACCAAAACTTTGGTCACACAGCCGAAGAGTGTTAGGCGTTGAAATACAAAATTAAAGAGCTCATTCAAGTTGGCCGTTTACGTAAATTCATCCTAGGTATGAACATTAGTTCTTAGAGATCCCCTCAAAGGGAGAAATATCCTTGAAGAGATAAATGAAAGAAGACTTACCCTCGGCGTCATGACGATGATGACAAACGCCCAACAAAGAAACAATGAAGGAGCGAAACCCTTAGAAGGGTCGAGCCTTAAAAAAGAATCAGTCGTGAGGTAATTAACACGATCGTTGAAGGGTTTGCATGTGGAGGGTGTTTGAGCTTAGTAGAAATATCTACGGGCTATTCAATCGATGCACTCGACCACAATCAAAGGTCGACCAAGAATACCCCCAATACTCTTCACTGATGATGACTTCATAGCTATTGATCCAACCTAAGACGACCCTATGGTCATCACCGTCGAAATCGACAATTTTACCATCACAAAGACTTTGGTGGACCAAGTGATGTGAGTTGATTTTAGCTTTGCGCATATTTTAGGATTTTTACTTGGATTAAGATTGTGATTAACAATAATAGGTGAAACTCAGTGAAGATTGCCGCTGGACATGAACTTAACCAAGTGGTTAAGTAAGTATGAAGACTTTCTTCAAAAGAGCAAAGGGAAAAACTAAAATAATATGATGATGAGCAAGGAATTAACGACAAGATAACATTGGGACGAAATTTAAAGAAACAAAACCAAATAATGGAATGACATATGCGAAAATGGAAGGAAGAATAAAGGAAGCATTAAGATGAATGAAGCTTATGGATATGGGGAAAGTGAGTGTGAATCATGCCACTTGGGGGAGGAAGCTCCAAGATGAGTGAAGGAGAGTCGCCACTGAATCATTCTTTGCTCAAGATAAGAATCAAAGAGAATCTGGAAACCACACAAGGAATCACTCTGATAGAGTTTCTTTACTTCAATTTCAATGTGATTTACAAGAGGGGAGACACCCTATTTAATGATATGAGTGCCTTAGAGAGGAAGAGAGAAAGGGTAGGGTGGCGTAAATGACTACAAGCTTCTAGAAACTAGGTCAAATGTGAGCACATGGGAGAGTCTTCTAGAATTTAGGTCAAAGGGGAACACATGGGTGATCTTCTAGAAACTAGGTTTTCTAGAAGCCTAAGCTAACTTATTATTCTTCTAATTTGGGCAAGTGTGAGCTCAATTGATTACAAATTAAACTTGTCTTAAAAAGACTAGAAGGAAAAATAATCGATACTCTGGCTCATGCCCAATTGTTCTTCTCCTGAGGATCTTCTGATGGATGGTGGGACCCGCTTGAGATGTTTGACCTAGCCTTTAATAGTCCTTTGGGCTTGTGGTCAACTTCTTGTAAAGTTGGGTCATATCACCAAGGTAGTTCAGTTGACATTCTGTACCTTCAAAAGAATGAGTATCCCAGAAACTGAAATCCAACTGTATGACGACCAGATAATAGGTTTTTCTTGTGAACGAGTGGATATGCGAGTGTATATTGACTTATATACCACCTTTGGTGAGGGTAAGTACCTATGCACACACATTAAACTAAGGTATTTACTTGTCAATGCCAACACTTCATACAATATTTTGCTCGGGTGGTCTCCCATAAATCGTCTTGGAGCAATAATTTCAACTCCACATCTCGCCATGAAATTTCCATTTTCTTCGGATGACATAGTCATAGTACAAGTGGATCAAAAGGTAGCACGAGAGCGGTATGTTGCTAGGTTAAAGGTCGAACCAACCAGTCGACCCTACTACAAGGAATCACCACGGGGACAGTCTTGCAATCGTAGAAGGGAACAATCGTAAAGATCTTGAGGACTGATTAAAGATCGATCTCGATAACTGAAAGCTCCTAGGAAGGAGCACATGGTTGCTATAGTGGATCTAAATCTCTGATTGAATGATGTTTGTATCGAGCCAAGCGAAGACCTCTGCCCAATACCTCTAACAAATTATGCACATTCAACGCATATGGAAACATCACTAACGTTGATCGATAGTAGAATGGTAAGTCAAACAGTTATCAAAAATGCTAACCTTTTTGCTTGGACCGCCTCCGACATGTCGGGGGTAAGTCCATATATTATTACACATTGTCTCTTAGTGTACAAAAAGGCACAACCGAGCCCAAAAGAAAAGAAAAGAAAGATGGGCGAAGAGAAGCACAATGTCGCACAAAATGAAACCCACAAGCTTATGAAAATTGATTTCATGAATACCACCTGGCTGGAAAACGTGGTTATGGTGAAAAAACTCAACGATAAATGGAGAATGTGCACGGACTATACCGACATCAACAAGGCTTGTCCGAAAGATGTTTACCCTTTTTTTGAGCATCGATCACCTAGTTGATGGGGCAACCAATCACTTTTTAAGTTTCTTAGATGCATACTTCAGATACAATCAGATCCAAATGCAGCTAAGAAATAAGGAAAAAATGACTTTCATGACTGATTATGATAACTTCTACTATGAAGTCATGCCATTCGGCCTAAACAAGCTGGAGCAACCTACCAAATCTTCAAGGGAATGTTCAGCCGAAACTTTGAGCTTTATGTCGATGACATAATTATGTAGTATGATTCGTGCGTTTAACACATTCAAGATCTCAAAGAAGTTTTCAAGCCCTTAGAGATCGTGGTATGCGATTATATCCCGACAAATGTGTGTTCTAGGTAGAAGGTGGAAAATGCCTAGGCTTCATGCTCACTCATCGTGACATCGAAGTGAATCCAAAGAAGTGCATGGCTAACACTCGAATGTGAAGCCCTAAAAATACAAAGGAGATTCAGAACTGATTGGTCGGTTAACAACCTTATCATGATTTATGCCGAAGTTGGCAGAAAAAACAAAGAATATCGTTCAGCTCTTACGAAAAGCATCGAAGTTCAACTGAACACCTGGGTATGAAGATATATTTGTTAAAATTAGAGGCCTTAAACAAAAAGGGGTGAATTGTTTTTGAAGATTTTTGCAAGTATTGAATGTTGAGTGAAAGACTATGAAGAATTAATCAATGGAAAATCTTTTCAGCCAAATAGAAAATTGTTTTTAAACTTGATTCCAGAAAATCAACCTATTGTTTTCACGAAACAATGGGTTGTTTATATGAACAGATTTGAAAAGCAAAGTTAAAATAGTTTAATGAGTGTAGGGATAGAGAAATTCACACAAGGTGTTTATACTGATTCACTCTTAACCAAGAGCTACATCCAATCCTCAGCTAACTATTGAGAATTCACTATGTAATCAAACCTAGATAACAAAACACACACCAAAAGTGTTGATCTTGAACCCCTCAAGAACACACACCACTTTTGGCAAACCACACAGTTTCCAGAACCACTTTCTGAAACTGCACCACACTAGAACACACAGAAATACAATGTTCAAGGAAGAAGGGAATAGAATACACCGGGGTAAATCAAATATTAAAGTTCAGAATTACAAGAAATCGAATATCAACTTAGGGGGCAATAAAGTCCCAAAGCATAGTTGACTTTATGGTCGAACTCAACCTTAAACTAATTGAAGATGAAGATCTCTAGTGGACACTACATGTGGACGGGTCATCTAATGACAAATTGTGTGGGGTAGGAGTAGTCCTCGAGGGTCCGAGCGGGATCTTTCTGGACAATATTTGAAGTTTGATTTTAAAAATTCAAATAACCAAGCGGAATTTGAGGTCATTCTGGCTAGACTGACACTAGCACATGATATGGCAGCTCGCCAGGTACACTACAAAAGCGACTCGCAACTAGTAGTCAGTCAAGTAAAAGGAGTGTTCAAGGTTAAAGAATCCCTATTATCAAAATATTACCACCTCGTTCAGACTTTTATCTCCAATTTTGAATCTATTCAAATTAAACACATCCGATGAGAACATAATGTGAGAGCCGACATGCTGTTTAGGTTGGCTACAACTAAAAGGAAGGGGCTCCATCACTCAGTGATCTATGCAGTTCTCAAGAGTCAAAGTGTTAGCATGGACAAGTGCATGGCTATTACTGAAGAAGAAACATGGATGACACCTATCTGATGTTGTCTAGAGAGTGGTGAGTGGAGCACAAGAGGAAAAAACTATAAGGCAAAAAACTGCGCAGTTCATCTTCATTGGTGATGACCTGTAATGTCGAGGATACACCCAGTCGTTATTCAAGTGTATGTCTAAAGGTCAGACCGACTATGTCATGCGGGAAATCCATGAAGGAGTATGCGGTAGTCACTCGAGAGTCAGGAAAATAGTTGCTAAAGTACTTAAAGCAGGATATTATTGGTCAACCGTCCAGAGTGACTATGTCGAGTTCGTACGCAAATGTTTGAAATGCCAAGAGTACGACACACTATCTCTTCAGAAGCCTGAGAACCTTCACTTCATCCTCTCCCTTTGCCATTTGCAAAGTGGGGAATGAACATTATTTGGTCGTTCAGCCGAAGACAATGCAAATTTCTCTTAGTAGGAGTTGATTATTGACTGAGGGATAATAGAGTTCTACAAAAAACTTAATGTCAAACACATCACTAGTTCGGTGGAACATCCCCAAACCAATGGACAAGCCAAGGGCATGAACAAGGTAATCCTTAATGAATTAAAGAAAAGACTCGACATTGAAAGGCAAGTGCACCGAGGAGCTTATCGAAGTCTTGTGGACCTACCGATGTACACCACAAACCACCACCTAGGAAACACCATATAGCCTAACATATGGTACTAAAGCCATGATACTAGTAGAAATTGGGGAACCTTCCCTACGACGTCAAATGTTTGATGTCAATTTAAATCAAGAAAGCCTAGTGGTCAAACTGGACCTAATCAATGAATACAGAGAAAAAAAGTAGAATCAGTGAAGAAGCATTGAGATTCGAGCGACCATACGATATCATTCAAAAGTGACACCTAGAAGCTTTCAGAAAGGAGACTTAGTTTGACGTATGCACAGTGAAGCTCAAAAGAATGAAGGAAAATTTTCAAGCAATTGAGAAAGATTTTTTTTTTGAGTTAAGACACAACGATCGGTGGAACTAATTATTTAAAATATTTTTCTGGAAGAATTGTACCAGGGACGTGGAATGCCACGCACCTCAAATTTTATTATAGTTAATGAAGTAAACAATGAAATTTTTCCTCGTTCGGTTGTTTTATCCCTAAGGAGTGTTTTCGATCAAGAAGGCTTTAACGAGACACTTTAAAAATACACACTTGTTATTGTTTCAATTATTGCAAACATGCTAACACTATGCTAGTCTCAAGGCAACTTGCTTAAAATTTAGCATTCTTTCCCGAACAAACGTGTAATGTGCTGATACGATTATGGAAGCTTTGCCTTAAGACCATAATCCCTACCAATATCCTAAATCTATACCCTTTGGTCAAGACATCTTGCTTAACAATTAATAGTCATTTCTAAACAAATGCGTAATGTGTTGATACGGTTAAGGAAGTTGCCTCAAAACGAAAATCCCTATCGATATCTTAAATATACCATTCGGCTAACGAAGTTTTTCCTCCATGAGGCAAATCCCTCATGAATGGTTAATATAAAGTTTTCTCCACGTAAGGAAATTATCTTAAAACGATAAATCTCTCTTAGCAATTTACTTATGAGTTGTTATAACATCAGTGTTGTCGGCTCGTTAATACAACATCAGATCGACGTTCAAATCCTTTTAAAAAACTCAACTTATTTAAGTTATATTGATTAAAGAATCTGATCAACATTCAAGTTGTTAGTCATTCAAAAGTTCGAGCGACATACAATGGATCCTAATCCTAATGATCGTTCAATATACATTCTTTACAGTTATACAAGTATTAATAGACATTCAAGACAAGCACCGAAAATGTCAAACACAATAAAGTCGTTCGGTCGAAAAAACAAAGAAGAATGAACGATGCAAAAAACACTAAAGGGAAAAGACATTACTTAATTAAAAGGCGAAAGCATAGTAACTTGTAAATTATATAATTACAAATTATAGAGGCGCAAACAACTCCTCCAGCGAGCGTTCGCCCTCTTCATCTTCTCTTCCTTCCCCCTCTCCTTCCTCTTCATCATCCCCATCGGCTGCCACAAGCTGACCGTTAATGACGTCTTTAGAATCGTCATATCGCTCATCGACAAGGTTTTAAGTACTAACTTTAGATAATATAAAATAGTATCTAATTTAGTCTTTAAAATTTGTTTCCATTTAATGATTTTCCTGTAGTGATGCTTCTTGGTCTCTTTATAAAGTTTAATATAGTTAAATGAGTTAAGAATGTTAGTATATCATATATATAATATCTTTGATGATATTATCATGACACCAAAAATCCTTCATCTTTCACCCCGTTAAGCTTTCAAACTCTTGTCAGGTCCTTTTGTGTTCCTTTTCAAAGCTTCACCCCTTTCGCCCAAACATGTTGGTTAAGAAAGACTTTTACTATTCAACAATGATTAGGGTTTTCCTAAAGGACTTTGGCATAGGAATAAGGATAAATTTGAGTAGGCACTTGTTCAAGTGATAAGCCCATAATATTGTAACAGAATTGGCACAATGTTAACTAATTTTTGTAGTACTTTGTTGTGAAGTAGTTGTTAGATATTATAATAAAAGTTGGTTATTTAAACTAATATGACTTATATTATGTTGAAGGAGTTACAATTCAACTACATCCGTTGAGGATCTCACATTAACTAGAGATAAGAACATTTCATAGTGTATAAGTGGATGTAAACACCGTCTTATCAATCAATTTTGTAAGGTTAAGTTAGACTTAAAATTCACTTTTTAATATAGTATTAGAGTTATTTAAAATCTTTACTAGTAATAATTTGTTGGACTTATTTGAGTAATCCAAACATAAATAAATCCATTTTAGAAAAAAAAATCCTAAACCCTAAACCCTAAACCCTAAACCCTATGACTTGCTTTATATTCATAAAGATAAAATTAATGATCCTCTTTATTATTTCCTAAATAAATGTGATGTGTAGTAATTTTCAGTGTGTTACTACACTTTTTTTACCATGTAAAACATAACATTGCAAATGGTGTTTCAATTTCTCTAAAATTATGTTTGAGAGTGAGACTCAATAAAAAAAATTATAGAAGTATGATGTCATAACTTTCATAGGTTTTTAATTGAAAAAAAAATAGTCTTCACAACAAAATTCTCATTTTGGAGACTTTAATTAAACCTATTTAGTTATAACTTATTTTGGAAGTGCGGTTACCTAGGTAAACCTTTGCTTCCACCTAATGCATAGCCATGTGAGATTAATATATGGGTGCCCTTATTTTACTAGAGCCATTTTTAGATTGATGATTCTATTTGTTAATGCAATTTGCAATTCAACATGAATTGTTTTTCTTTCTATTAATGAAAATCTATTGTATTTAAGAATTCAAGTAAAATTAGATTTGTAGAGCTTCTCGAACTTAATAACTTCTTTGACAGTTTATTTGGTCATTAGCTTGTTTCTTCTAGAATAGGTGTTTGATTAACTTTTGTTTTTACCAAAATAGTAAATAAATTATGTACTTGAATCGATAAAGCTCTTACGGCCAAAGAATAACAAATCAATCAGGGCAACTTCTTCCTGCAGCTCTAAAGATTTCTTTCTGCACCCCATTATTTTGAAGAAGACTATTTTGCCCCTTTAAAAAATGACTTCTGGATTATTTTTTCCGAAATAATTTTTGGAACATCTTTTCCAGAACATGTTCTATGAATTCTGGATTTATCAATCCGAAAATAAAAAAAAATGTGTTCTGGAAAAGGTGTTCTGAAATGATTCTTTTTTTCTTCTGAATTTGGAAATACCCTTTGTTTATGAATCACTATTCTGGAAATACCTAAAATTGTAAAGGGTAATTTCGATATTTTTGAAGAATATAGGGGTGCAGGAAGAAAAAGGTAGAGGTGCAAGAAGAAATTTCCGTCAATCAGATACACGACCTTTGATATAAAGGGTTTCGCTTACTGCACCCCATCATTACTAACTGCATACCTACTACTAATAGAAAAAGATTAAAATGCCTTTCCTCACTGCACTACACCATGTAGTCGTCATCATTGTTGCTGCTACTGCACCATCGCCACTACAGAAGAAGAGAGAACTCATTGCAAAAAAAAAAGTTTGTTCTGGAAAACTTGTTCTAAGAACACTTATTTTAAAAAATGCATTCTGAAAAAATATTATATATATTTTAGAAAGCTTATCCTGAAAATCTTGAGAATCTTATTCTGAAAAACTTGTTCGATAATGTATTTTATGTGTTTTAGAAATTCTATTCTAGGAATCACATTTCGAAAATCTTGTTTTGAAAATTCCTTAAAGCGTGTTTCAGAAAATTTCTGAAAGTGAGTAACCCTAGTCACTTTAAAGAATGATAAACCGGTCATTTTGAAATTTGTGGGGTGCATTAGCAAAAGCCTGGTATAAACATATTGCTTCCTTCCTCAGAAAACAATGGAAATAGAGCATGGGTTGGGCTTGAGTTTTTGAGAAGGCTTCTTCTTCCTGCACCCCTACGTTTTTCTTCCTACACCCCCACAATTTTGTAAATTCCAAAACTGACCTTTACCAGTTAAAAAAACTAGAGTTTTTTAGGTTACCGGATTCATCAATCCGGGAGTGTACTACGAATTCATCAATCTGGAAGTGTGCTACGGATTCATCAATCTGGAAGTGATTCGTATTCTTTTTCAAATAAAGGGGTGTTTCGAAAGCAGCTTGTTGATTTCCAGATTGCTGAATCCGGAAGTCTAATTTTTGTTACGGATTGATGGATCCGGAAGATTACTGGATTCACCAATTCGGAAGATTACTGGATTCACCAATCCGGAAGATTATCGGATTCACCAATCCGGAAGATTACCGGATATACCAATCCGGAATGCAAAAAAATAAATGCGGATTTCCTATTCCATAAAATTACCGAATTGCATTGTCGGAAGAAGAAAGAGTAGTGTGGATCTTATGTGTATTTTGGAATTTTTAAAAAATAATAGGGATATTTTGTCTTTTCATTACATTGTGGGGTGCAGGAAGAAAAATGTAGGGGTGCAGGAAGAAACTGCCTTTTGAGAAACTAAACTCACTACTGAAATGGGGAATTCTGTTTGGACTGTTTCTTCCTGCACCTCCATATCTTCTTCTGCCACCTCCATACACAACATGAAAATACATTTTTGTCCTTCTTGTGTCACCCCCATAGAGTAGTTTCCGGATTATGTAATTCGGAAAATCATTTGAAAAAAGACTTCCGAATTACATAATCCAGAAGTCAAATAAGACTTCCGGATTATGTAATCCGGAGAATAATCATGCATCTGAAAAATGGCTACTGAATTATGTAATCCGGTAGCTAATTACAAATTTGAAAAATAACTTCTGGCTTACGTAATCTGGAATATTATAAAGGGGCATTTTTGGAAATTTGAAAACTTATGGAGGTGAGAGAAGAAGGTATGGAGGTGCAGGAAGAAACAGTCTTCTGTTTGCATTACCCTTTTTTTTTCAAAACCAAGATAAGAATAAAAAATGTAAAAGAAAAAGGTGTTAAAAAAGGGGCTAAAATATACACACGAAAAAGGGCAAGACAAAAGGAAGGTCCAATATAACGGACAAATTTGGCAATTTCTTTCTCCACCCCATAGTTTATTCTTGCGTTTCCATAAATATTTTTAATCCAAAAATTATCCTTCGACAAAAGATGCATAAAATTTTAGAACTACCTACAAAATATTTTCTGAAATATAAAATTAAGTTCGTAATTTTACAAAAAGAAAAGGAAGAGGAGTGTCAATAAAAAAATTAAAAAATCACAAATTGTTATTTCACATCTTTTTATGCAGGTGTGTGAAGAAAGCATGGAGGTGCAGGAAGAAATTGATACAAATTTTCAGTAAAAAAAAATAACTCTGTGGATTTTATTGAAAGAGGAGATATTAAAAAAGGTTATCACTCATAAACGTATTGAAAGAGGAGATATTAAAAAATTAATCGATGAGTTCGTATTGTGAAAGACAGAAATAAATTACAAAGTTGTATTGTCGTTCTGAGAAAATAAACAAGTGGGTTAATAAACATAAGTTTTATGAATGAAAATTGTTACTTATGATAAATGCTTAAACAAATTGTTTATATATAAGTTGTTATAAGGGATAGATGTGATCAAATTTACACTTTATTGAGAAACATTATAACCCTTAGAAGTGGAAATGACAATTAGATCATAATGACTTAAAGTTTGCCAAAGTAAAAAATTAGGACCCCATATGTATATAAGTTATTACAACAATAGGAAGTGAGAGACGAGACAAAATGACAAATCGAATGTACAATTTCATGTAACTAAAGCAATTATTATTTTTATATATTTTGCTAAAAGATAAAAATTAAAC
>Ga0123342_1007159_pt1 | contig 14933 bp, 9 predicted proteins | sample Turbeawhitnodule_FD_89960 | JGI IMG/M metagenome (GOLD analysis project Ga0123342, IMG submission 89960) | Root nodule microbial communities of legume samples collected from Mexico - Turtle bean Mexico white nodule | ecosystem: Host-associated > Plants > Roots > Nodule | place: Mexico: Nepantla...
CCCAAACCCACTCCCTAATTCAGAATAATATACAAATGCGGTTATCTAAAATGACCGCATTTGTAAATGTGATTTATGAATGCGGTCATAGGACCGCATTTGTAAATTCCAGATTTACAAATGTGTGTTGATCAAATGCGGTTCTATGACCGCATTTGTAAATTTAAAATAGCCGCATTTGTTTAACTTATCTGCACTAGTGGTTCCATCAACTTGTCCTATAGGCTTGCAATAATTGAACTAGTCAATGCAATGAAGACCAAAACACGTATTCTAAGATGTTCATAACAATAAAAATAACTCTAAATTTGAGGATTCCAATACATTTTATAACATGAAATTTAAATATTATGAAGAATAATTTTTTTATAAATAATATTCCTAGAAATATAATTATTGAAAATATAATATAATTTTATAAAGCAACCATCCTTAAGGTTATGTTAAAATTATTATTTCTGCAAAAATATATATAAATATTTGCAACAAAATATTTTTCTTTTATGAAATTAAACTTTGAGTATAACACATTTTTTAAACTACTTTGATATAAACTATTTTTTAAATGCTTAATTAGCTGTTTATATAAAATTTGAATGCCTATTGTTTTCCACAACTTAAATTTTACTTACATAAAAAAGTTGTATAATGGAGATGCTAAGCATTTATGTTTTGTATAAGTGACATGTAAAGATGGAAGGAGAAATGAGAAGGAGGGTTAAATTGAAAGTTTATACAACTTTTTTTTTCAAACAATATTTTAAACACAAAATTATTTCACATACAAAACATAAAAAAAGGAAAGAGAGGACATACCATATATACCTTTTATGATAGTTTTGTCTTAAATTGAGTTGCATTCAATTGCTTCTACAATGCATAAAATCATTAATTGATTTTTAGTACAAGTATTCTTTATATGTCTTGAAGCAATATGATAACAATTTTACACCTAATAATTATTTAACTCAAGTATTATTTCTTCATTAAGTGATGAAGACATAGATAAGAAGAAGATAATCCACCAAGGGTCACTACAAAGTACTTTATAACCATGACTCAAGAAAAATATATACTTCAATAAGAAGAGATCAATATCAAGAAAGGATTATAAAAAGCTAATAATTAGTTGAAGAGAGGATTAGTAAAACTAGTTGCTTAATTAGATTAGATAAATCCACCTTAACTAGTAAAAATAAACATTTTTTTCATTTCCTATAATTTTTAAAAGTTATAATAATTGGCTATTAAAACTATTTCTAAAGTTTGTTTATGTTTTGTTTGGATTAGGGAGTAAAATTGAGGGGTGAATTTGAATGGAAAGTTTGAAGAGACTGAGAATGTTTGGATTAAGGTAAATAAAATTAAAAGTAAATAAAAATTAAGGAAAAATTTATGAAAGTTTATAAGTAATATGATAAGTGATTGAAACTTAAATTTTTTTAATTGATAAAAAAGTAAGATATAAATTGTCTCTTGTACTTAAAAATAATTAAAAAAAAATATAACTTATTTATTAATACATGTTAATTATTTTATAATTAAAACCTAATTTTGGATATGGTGTAATAACTGACTTCGAAAAAATATGAATTATGTAAAATTGTGGAAACATTAAAAATTATTATTTTTATTTCAATAAAAATATATATTCATAATTGTAAAAAAATGTTAACTGAAATTTAAAAATGTAGAAAAATTTAGTAAATTATAACAAAATTAATACGTAAAGTGCGTGTATAAGGAATTTAATTGATAAAAATATAAAATTATGATTTTATTTTATTAATAAAATTAATTAAAAATTAAATACAACTTACTTATTTGTACATAACATCCATTCATATTAAAATATAATTTTTACTATAATTGAATACTTAAGTTAAAAAAATACGAATTATTAACTTTATGAGTAAATAAAAAATATTAAATAGAAAAAAATAATATTTAAATATTCATAATTATAATTTTTTTAATTAAAATTATTTTTTATATCAAATTTAAAATAATATTATTATTTTTATATTATAACTTATAATTAATAATAATATTATATAAATTTATTTTTTAATTATAAATAATCATATATATATTAATTATTATTTTTTATTTTTATTAATAATATTTATAAATATTATTATTGTTTAAAATTATTTTATTTTATTTATATTATATAATTATAAACTTAATCTATAATCAATTATATATATAATGAGTTGTAAGTTAAAATTATAACATATGATCAATTATATACATATATAATTAATTATATGTTATAAATTTAACATATAATAAATATATAATTAATTATATTTATATATGTGTATTAGAAATTAATATATTTTCAATTAATTTAATATTTATATTTAGTTTTAAATAAAATTACTATATTTAAAAAGCATTATAAAATTTAAATTAACAATATAACTTATTTATTTTATATATTTATAAATAATTAATTTAATAAAAAATAATTCAAGAAAGATATCACATCTAAAAGGAAATGACAAAAGAAAAAATAAAATGAAAAATTAGATAATCAATTATATGGGAGAGATGATTGATTATCCAGTGAAACACAGTCATATAATCAGTTATATGTTATGGTGACAATAGATTATATAAGTTTATTCTGGCAAGCACAATGATATACATATAAGGAGAAATGAGATTTTTCCAAATTTGTCACCTAGTTTTCTTCCTTTTTCTTCATGATAGAGAGATAATTCATTCTCTTGTATCTTCCGCATTTTCTTGTGCGTAAATTATCATAATACTTTTGTATTACTCTGTAGATTCTACAACACACAAATACGGATATAGACATGATATGATATGGATAAGGACACAAAGATACGTATAATTTCTAAAATGTAGGATACGGGAATACGAATCTATATATTATATTATTTTGAATTATATAAATTGAAAATAAATATTTATGTGTAAAAGTATATTGCAGATTATTTTTTAGAATAGAAAGATGTTTTTCATGACTGATTCAAAAAGATTTGTTTCTTATTTTTATAGTTATAATAAAAATTTATACAATAAGTTTGAGTTTTTAGAAAATTAATGTATACGACAAATATTTTTTTTAATTGAACACTTCACCGATAAATGTCCTACGAATGTCGACACTGATACGTGTATACATCATTTAACAGAAGTGTCTGAGCCTTATATTTCCTCCATCATCATCTAGAGTACTTACGTTGAAACACACATACCACAAAACTTCTTTTATATAAACTATTTATTTTTTGCCAACATTACTATAAAGATTCAAACATAAGTTTAAAAAAAAATAATGAAATTGACACTTCTTGTTTATTATATTATGCAACAATTCTAATAAATTATTCATTTCATTAGTTATAGAATTTTCTAGTAAGAATTGATGGACCACGTACATGAGTTAGTTTTTAAAGTTAAGTCCATAATGTCGAATTTTAAATTACATAATTGTGAGATTTCATATCCAAATTTAAGATAAGGTTATTTAACTATTTTTTTTTCTTTCATTTTGTTTGGATAAATGAAAATAGTGAAAAATATGAGAAGACTCGAAATAATTAAATTCCTTAAATTTATCTTATTTTACATTTTTTTACTTTTAAATTTATTAATTAAGGTAGATTCAATCTATTGAATTTTAATTTATTTTCATTTGAGAAATAATTTTAATTACTAACAAGTTATATAAATATAAAAAATTTGTTAATAATTAAAAAATATTAATAGTAATGATTATCGGTCGATCTTTTATTAATGTTATTTTTTGAAAGTTCATCAAGGTTTTCTTAATTAATATTGACAATATATTTTCTTGGTTGACATTGATAAGATTATTTTTAATAATGCCGACCATAATAATTAGATTGATATTGATTAATATTATTTTTATAGTGTTGGTGATTGAATTTTTTTCTCCAATCTATTTTTCGATTGATGTGGTGATTGAATATTTTTTCTACAATTGACATTAAGGGATAAATGTTTCTTTTAATTGTAGGAGATTGTTGACTCTAAGTACGGGTGAAAAGTTTTAAGAAAGAGAGGAAAAAATAGTAAGGACTCTCTCTTTGATGGAGAGATTTGAAGGAGGTTTGAAGTTCAGAGGGTTAGAGTCGGAACTTTGAAGATGTTATCAAGTGGAGGATTGGTACAAGGTTGTTTTTTGGGAAGACAATTGGGTGGGCAGCGGAGCTTTGAAGGAAGTTTTCCCTGAGTTTGTCAAAAGAATCTAAGGTGGCCGAGCTTGGGGCGTGGAATAATGGGTTATGGGTTTGGACATTCGCCTAGAGAAGGAGTCTTTTTGAATGAGAGAAGCAATTGGAGTGCCAGTTCTCACATGTAGTCCAAGGTGTGCGTTTTGACTTGGAAAAGGATGATAGTTGGGTTTGGAAGGATGAGGAGGTGTTATCATATACGGTTCATTCTGCTATAATCGTCTTAGAAGGGTACGAAAATGGGAGAATGTCATCGTGTTTAAACAACTTTGGAGATGTAAAGCCCTACCTTCTGCACTTGTTACTGCCTGGAGGGTGTTGGAAAATAAGCTAGCTACTAGGGTTAACTTGAAAAAGTGTGGGATGGCGGTTGAAAGTCCTTTATGTAGTCTTTGTAGGGTGGAGGTGGAATCAAATAACCATTTGTTTTTCGAGTGCAGATTTGCTTGGCTAGTGTGGAGTCGTTGTTTTGCACGGCTTGGAGTGCAGTTTGTGTCTCATAATGATCCACTGCTAAATTTTTCTCAGTTTAGATTGTATAATGTGTCTGCTTCAGCAAATGAGATGTGGGGAGTGATTTGGACTACAATGGTAAGTGAGTTGTGGAAGCATAGAAACAACGTAATCTTTAATGGGGGAGTTGTCGATGGTTTAGAAGTGGTTGCCTTGGTTCAAGTGAAGACTTAGTCTTGAATTACGTCCAAGTCTCTCTTTGGTTTGTTCTCCTTTTCCGAGTGGTGTCTCGAACCTTTGGTCTATATGACGATGGTTTCTTGATTTATCTTTTAACTCAGATGTATGTTTTTAGGGTGTTTATTTTTGGGTTGAGACAGGGGTGTTTTGTAATTCTAAGCATCCGAATGTGCGAGGATTGAGATGGAGTGTCTTATATATTTTATTTTGTATAAGGGTTGAATCACCCCTGATATAGTTCACATTTATTTATTTTTTATTGTTGATAAAAAAAACTTTGTGAGGAAAAAGAATATCTAATTTATGGCAATTTTTTTAATAATTCAAGCAAACTACATGTTTAATTATTTTTTCTATTCGTTAGCTTTGACATAAATTTTGTTATTAAAATTATTATTTTTATTGTAGTGTAAATGTGTTTTACTAATATGTTAATCAATAAACAGATAAAATGGTGGGACCAATTAAATGAGTTTAAATTTTATATTAGTGATTAGAAACACTTTATTATCATGAATATCTTTCTTTTTAAATCCATCCTTTTCTTTTAGATTATGGAATTTTGACATACAAAATCTCATATTATATGGGTTTTACAAAATCTCATAATATATGAATTTTGTTCTACTATTTTATATATATATATATATATATATATATATATATATATTTTTTTTTTTTTCATGTGATTGTAGATGATTGTTGTTGTTTGAAGTATCAGTCTGATTGAGATGTCAAATTGTATAGTAATGAATAACATAAAAGCTTTTATATAAAAAAAAAAATCTAAACTTTTCTTAGATGATACTTGTATTTTGAAATCCAAACATCAACATTTAGATATTCAAACTTATCATTCTTCTCACATCCTATTTTTCCATGATGAAAAGCTCAAGAGTAATCATTAGAACCTCATCTAATACAAAACAATAGTATTGAAAAGGAGCTTGAACTCGTGATTGAAAGGTGGCTTCAAAAATAGGGACTAAGGTCTTAAAAAAGAGTATTTGAGGTTCATATCAACAAGAAACCACGTATCAAAAGGGGAATTGAAGTTTTGTTATGAAATAACATTATCTAGAATGAGGAAAACAAGATTTTTGGATACAAGATTTTTGAATTTGTGTGAAAGCATAAAATTTGACATTTCTTGTTTATTATATTGTACAACAATTTCGATAAACTATTTATCTCATTGGTTATAAATTTTCTAGTGAGAATTGATTCCTCCATGTGAGTTAGTTTTTAAATTTATCTTCATAATACAAAATTTTAAATTACATAAAAATAGTCTTACCTATTTAGTTTATTAATGAGTATTTTCAATTTTTTCACCATTTTCACTTAACAAGATGAAATAAAAAAATAGTTAAATAACTTTTTCTTGAGTTTGCATTCAAAATTTCACTATAGCAAAGACATTTAAATACATTACATTTATCTCGTTTTAAATTATTTTATTTTTTAAGTAAGGTAATTTAAATTTATTGATTTTTATTTTTTTTCATTTGGAAAAATAGTTTCAATTACTATCGAATACAAAAAATTATTTAAATATAAAAAGTTATTAATAATTCAAAAATATTAGTATTAATGTTTTTTAGTTGATCTTAATTGATGTTATTATTTTTTTCAAAGTTCATAAAAAAAATTCAATTGATATTTACAAAATATTTTCTTTATTGACGCTGACTAAGATTGTTTTTTATTTATGTTGATAAGATTATTTCTATGACATTGTTGATTATTTTTTTTTTACAGTTTTTTTATGTTAATTGAAAAGTTTCTTTCAGTTGGCATATCAACTAAAATAATTATAGTTAATATTGAATGAAAGGTTTTGGTCAAAAGTAGAAAAAACAAATTATTAAAAGAAAAATAATACTAATATCATGATAAAAAAAAGCAGTTAAAAAATCAACAAAATATAATCCGATGGAGACTGATAAAATAAATCTAGTTTACATTCGAGAAAAAATAGTTTTCTCAATATACAATTTTTGATTAATATCAAACAAGAAATAATTATGATTTACCATAATAAAAAAAATATTTCTAACAATATAAAAAAAATAAAAATCATATAAACATCAATAAAAGAATTGTGATTAACATCAAATTAAAAATAAAATAATTTAATAATATTTTAATCTTAACTAAGACGACCATTTTTGTTGCGTGATGAAGCCTCTAAACAAGATGAGTGTGGTTGGGTTTGTGAATTTTAAATTTGGAAAAAGGACTGCTAAATAACATGAAAAGTTAATGCATTAATTTTTGGAGTGTTGATTTTTGTTTTCTCTCTTATTTTTTGGTATTTTTAAAATGAAAAGTAATAGTTTTGTGCATGATAGAAAATGATGTTTATTAATGTGTGTATAAAAGAAGAGTGGGAAAATGAAAAAAGGAGTGAGGCTGTGAGTGGTAGAAAAGAAGTGTGTGAAATGGAAGTGGAGGAGAGAGGAAGAGAAAGTTGGAATTGGACAAGACATGGATAGTACAACTGCTTTCTACAAAGAAAGAAAGAGAAAAATGGTAAAGCTGCAATAATGTACCTCACTCTACCCTTGCTTTCAGTGTTCAATATTTCTTTTCTTTTACCTTCTCTTCTTATAATCTGCCCTCAATGTGAACACAACTTTTTAATTTTGGATTTTTTTAATCTTCATTTATGTCAATTATTTGTAAGCCAATTCAAGTATAGTATAGGTTTAATTGCTTTTTCTACACCTTAGCTTTTACATAAATTTTGCAATTAAACTTTCTATTTTTATTGTAATATATAAGTTATTAAAAAGGTGTAAATGTATTTTTACTAATATGTTAATTAGTAAATGCAGTTAAATTTTAGATTACTAGTTATAAACTCTTTTAAATGATGTCATCATCTTTGTTTTTAATGTTTTTATGAAATCAAACACCTTTTTAAATTTTTTTTTTTTAAATCAGACTCACATTCAGAATGCTAATATTTAGATCTATAAACTTATCATCCTCATCATGCCCTCTATTTCTTCGATGATAATCTCTAAAATAATCACAACCTCACTCAATACGAAACAGAAACAAAAATTGTTGAAGATGAAAGTTTGAATCTATTGTTATTGTTGAAAGGTTTCAAGAAAGGAAGTAAGACTTTAGAGAAGAGTATGTCTTAGTGCACTAAGACGTGAGGGAGTTGATGCACATGAGGTTCTTCTCGGGAAGCCACATGTCAAAAGGAGAATTGAAGTTTTGCTATGGAGCAACATCGTCTAAAGTGAGGTGCACAAGGTTTTTGGATTCAAGAAAGCTTGAGGGAGAGGTTGTTGTTGGTGATGGTGGTGGTCTATATCTCTTTGTTAACTCCTTCGTGAAAGCCCGAAATGTCAATAAGGACCCATCATGCCCACATAAAAAAAATACGTGCATAGAAATTTTGGAAAGCTTGTGACATGCACATAGAGGGCATTACATTGACACCACTATTGCATTTCCTACATTGCATCAACACTCCTAGAGAACAGAGCCTCCATGGACCTTATCCTTTCGATTATGCACAAAGAGTAAAGCAAAATAAGAAAGATTGAATTGCATCTACACACCACTATAGTATAAGAGAATCCTCGTAAAGTGGTCATCACAAAGATAGAACACGGAAGAGAAGAACTGAAATTAAGCATTCTAATGAAAATATAAGAAGCTCTAGAAGGGATTGAATAAAGTTCTAAAACTTTTCGTAAAGAGTTTTAAAAAACAAATATGGGTAAACGATTTATAAACAATGTCTAATAGTTCAAAAACATTTTAAAAAACTTATTCAAGGATAATTAAAAAAGGCTTACACATGTAATAAAAAGCATAATGAAGATTTATTTTATACTAATTCATTTAATTTGTTACATTGAGTACTCATTTTAGAAAATCTTAAAATTTTTACAATACTTAAAAATTATACAACTATTTTTCTTATTTTTCTTAGCACTTCTGACTTACATGAATACGAAAAATCATTCTTGGATATCACCTTTATTTCCTTCTAAGATAAAAAAAAGCATAAGTATTTATTTATATTAAGTTACTTTTGGTTTTCATGAGTATTGTTCAAACTATTACTCTAGACTATGCAAACATAGAATCTTTGAAATACAAAATTCAACTCTCAAAGTGAAAGATTTACAATTTTCACTTGATAAACTATCATCTAATAAGATTATCTAAGACTTTTTTTACATAGATTTTTAACTAAGGATCACATAGAGCATTTGAATGCAAAGTATGTTTGTTGATTTTATGCATGAAAGAGCTCAACTATTTATAGGCCAAGAAAGATGATTATTCTTAGATAACATGTTGTTTCTTTATTGATGAGTTAGAGCTTTTGCAAAAGGGTAGGTAGCTTTACAATGACATTTTATGCATTACACTCCATTTCTTGTGTGTAGTTAAACTTTCTTTCTAATTATGATTTTCTAGACATAACCATTTTCAACATACATGTATGAAGTCTTTTGATTGCAAGGTGTACTGTTGTGTTAGTATCCTTTGAAAAAGTGTGTAGCCAAATTTGTTTGCATAAGAAGGTATGATGAATTCAAAAAAATTTCACGTCTTGTATGTAGCATATCTTAATTTACGGTTATTATATTTAGATATATTTTGTAGTGCTTGCTCAAAGTATATGTAACTAGAAAGTCTTGTGAAGAGTTTGATAAAGTATACCTCAGTAAATTGTCTTTTGTCTTGATCATATAATAGTAGGAATTTTTAGTCCATCAAAACTTAATATTATTTGCTATGATAAAAAACACTAGGAATGATCAAGTTTTATCATGATTGGACAAGACAATTAGGGTTATATTATTTAGAACAAGTCTAACAATCTCCTTTTCTTTACAATCACAAATAATATTAGTTTTTTTCATAACAATATGCGTTATAGTTTTGACTATTTGTTTTTAACTTTTCAAAAAAAATCTTTAGCGTCTATGGATGGTGAAAAGATTAAAGTAAATATGATTTGTATTGAACATTATGATGATTTGTTTTTAAGGTTGATATCTTCCATAACATCGACCATCAAGATTGATACAGACTCGATACCCTTAGTAATATAAATAATCTTTACAAGTTTAGTGAAAATTTTAGTTTAGATGAATTAGCATCTACCTTCATCAATTTTTCCTCAAACCTCAATTGCCTTACTCAATTTCTTTTTGTATGACATTCTTGAAATGAATACAATTGTTAGTCCAGTGTCCACAAACATGATGATATTTACAATATTTTCTCCATTTCCTTTGTTCTAAGGAAGGTATTTCATGATCATCACTTAATTTGCTTCTCTTTTAATAAGATATTAAATATTTTATTAGCTTTTAACATATCATAAGTATAAGTTTGATTAGTCATTTCATCCTTGACTTCACCATATTGTAAAATTTTATATACATAAAGTTATCTTCATTATTACCTTCATAAATCACATCTTCTCCCTCGTCCATTTCACCTAATTCCTTATTAATTATTGAAGTTTTCACATAAGTCACTCAATCTTTGTCGAATTTTATTTGTTCAATTGTTCTCACTTTGTATCCCAATTGTGACATGATCCTTAAAAGGTTGATTTAACAATTTTTTTTCTTATTAGAAATTTTAACCATGTTGTAACCATGTGAACTAATTCATACTCATGAGTTTAAGTGATACATATTGATTTCAATTGTCTAAATTGGTTTAGACAATCATCAATGTTTTCACTATTATATCTTTCTATTTTCATCAAATCAATTAAATTTACCCTAAGTCTCACCTTTAAAGAATTGTTCTTAAAAATTCATTTTTAATTGAGTTCAAATATATATTGAACTTGGTAAACCAAGTAAACACATTTTTCATCAGTAAACTTAGGAAACATTTCATCCTTAAGTTATCATTCAATATTATATTTCCTCACTCAATTTGATATCAGGCTATACGTTCTACCATCAAGTCTCCCATTTCCCCATAAAACATAATGAGTTTGAGTATTCTATAACCCTTTCGTAACTTAGCCCTAAGACAAAATTTGGAAATGTAGATAAAAAGTAAGGTTTATTAAAATATCTTGTTCTTATCCCTTATTGGCCTACCAAATGTTCCATTATTTGGTTCATTTGATGATTATTTTGATTTGGAAACATATGGTTATTTCCTCTATCGGTATCCACCATATTTGCATAATTCCTTATTTGATATAATATTTGGTCTCCATCTTATCCTATCCTTGATATGTAAGGGTTTTCTATTTGGTTATTTGTGTTATGTTATTGATGATTATTATGTCTTTGTTCATTATGATTTTTTTTCATTTTGAGTTGCTCTAACATCCCCTATTTGGACCATTTGATTAGTCTGACAAACAAAAATTATCATTAGTGGTTTGTACCAATGAATTTAAAATTGAATTCATTTGTTGAGACAAAATGTTGACCATTTCATAGTTACTATCCTCCACATGTTTCCTAATTATTTCCAAATAACTATTTGATATTCTAGTACTCACATTCTCAAGTTGACCTAAATTTTTGATGATTTCTCATGTGAGAGTTCTATGTAGGCTACCATGGTGGACATTTGTGTGAATTTAGCGTAGGTTGTTGTACCATTCGAGCCAAGATCGAACATGTATCGATCTGGATTAGGTCGAATTTATGTTGGTTCAGCCTAAATCTCGAAAAGAGCCCATGACAAGGAAAAATGCAGAATTTTCAGGATTATTATTGTTTTTATTTAAGAATCCTCACTGAATAATTCTCATTATTAAATAAATATATTTCGCTGGTCGAAATTATCAATGCCTAATTAATGTAAAATCTCGCTACTATTTTATTATACAATATCTCTAATTATATTCACAAAACACTCTATTTCATTGAATACACAAATATTACGAAATATTCCAAAATTATATCACAAAATGTTCTCAATTATATTACTTGAATTATGAAATGCTCTGATTTTCTGTAAATGATATTAAGATTTTATGACATGATACTATGATATGCCACATTAAAATCTGAAAAAAAAACCAGTGTCAAAGATCCAAGTCCATGAAGGCTTATAAATTGATGACCACTTACAAAGCACAAAGAGTAATTTCAACTCATATTTGACACTATAATCACTTTATACACAATTTTTTTTCTCTTATTAACTTGAATGTCAATTATCTTTTGTAGGTAGAGCGCCCTCATTCCTTTGGAGCGAACTCACGAATCTCACAAGGTTACGATATGGTGGCCATGTTAGAATTCAACTGACCTCATCTCGGCGAGAACATTTGGTGCCTACCGCGGAGCAGGTAAAACTGATCCTGCTACCACCACTTAACTGAAAAGAAATATATGAACTTGATATCATGAGGAACATAAGGCAAAAAGCAATTACGCTACATAGAGAAGAAGCATTTTCCATATAACAGATCATGGAAACAATGCGGACGCTGCAACGGGATATTGAAGGCAAGCTGCGGAGTTCTGGGCGGAACAGGAACGCCTTAGGGGAGAATCTAAAGCTGAGCAACAAAGATTGAAAGGAAGCTCAAAAGATGAGGCTTACTAATGTCTGGCTTGAATGTGATTTTGTCTTGGTTTGTGTTGCGTTTACTGCTAGGACTAGTGTTCCGTGGATGCTTCGTAATCGATGGAATACTTGTCTTAATTACTGTGGAAAAATTAAGTTTAGGGTTACTCATATTTTTCGTGAAAGGAATGTGTGTGCTGATAAGTTAATTTAGGATTTATTCATAGAGAATCATTTCATTGGTATAATAGGCTTCCATCTAGTTTGTTCTTAGAATTCTTTATGAATAGGTATAATCTACTTATGTATCGTTTTTGTTAACATATGAATTTTGGTTTAGTCCTCCCATATTTTTTTTATGTGATGGCAGATGATTGTTGTTACTTGAGATGTCATCTTAGTTGAGATGTCAAGCTGCATAGTGATGTCTAACATGAAAGTTTTTATATAAAAACAAAAAACAAAGATTGAGAGGTGAAGCTAATGCGTCAAGGAAGTTGATGGAAAACGCCATCATAGCCCATGAGGAACTGCAAAGAGTGAACGAAGAGTTGCATATGACCATATAGGAACAACTAAGACAAGGACCCACGCCAAACATGTTCGAAGGAAGATCACAGGAAGATCCCAAGCCATTTACCCAGGAGATAATGGAGAAACCTTTCCCTCCCCATTTCTTGTTACCCAAATGGCCCCTTTCTCAGGAGTTGAGGATCCCAAAAGAAATCTAAAACCTTTTTGGGCCCAAATGCTGATTTCGAGAGGATTGGATTCAGTCTGTTGAACAATGTTAGTAGGTACTTTTACAGTGGTTCAGTGGGATCCCATATGGGACCATAACCTCATTCTGGGAGTTCTCCAGAACTTTTAAAGAGAAATTCATGGCCAACAGGGTGAAACCACCTTAGATGGCGGATCTCTTTGATATAAAGCAAATGAATGTAGAGCTTTTGAAGGAATACCTCAATCACTTTTGCAAGGTATCGGTTTGCATCCAGGACCCGAAAGAAGAAATGGTGGTTGGTGCGTGCCTCCGAATAAATCTGTTCAGCGAGTCCTTAATCAGAAACTGAGTAGGATCAATGACAGGAATTTGATGACGAGCGTCGATCCACATTGAAGCAAAAGAAGTAATACACTAAAAGAAAGCAGATGAACGAAAAGACTAAGAAAAATATAAAGAATTCCTAAAGAAGCCCAACCTTGGACAAATGAGATCATCACTGGAAGACGACCAGAGAAAAGGTATGCCCTTATGTAGCCTAACGAGAGAATGAGAAAAAATTCCAATCTCAGTCTCAACCATCTTGTTTGAGGTTCACCTTATCCTACAAACAAATGTTGGAGGATCCTAATATGACTAGTAAATTGGAGTATCCCCGCAAGACCGAGCGCGATTTGAGGCATCGTTGTACCGCTTGTTGTATCTTTCACCAAGCGCACATGCATGACGCCATGAAGTGCCAAACATTGACTCACCAATTGATTGTACTAGTTGAAAAGGGTTTTCTAAAAAAATACTTGCAGATCAGGTACAAGGGAGAAGGCACTCGAACAACTGCGCTGAAGGGCCATGACCATGAAAGTCCCATCTTAGGATATTTCAACACCATTGTTGGGGGATTCTCGGGAGGGGGGATCATGACCACAAGTCAAAAACGTTACTCTCGGGTTATTCCCACACTTTCTTTTTGCCTGCCGACTTGGACGATGTTTTCCTTCACGGAGATGATCCCATTGTCCTGACAGTAGTGACCATGGTACGAAATGTACACCTAGTTTTAGTTGAACAATGGAGCTCGATCGATGTCATGTTCCTAAACACATTAGAAGGTTTGCCGATCCCCATCGATCATCTGAAACCTTTCGATGGAATGCTCATTGAATTTACTGGAGATTAGATGGAGGTGTGCGGTTATGTAGAGCTTCAAAAGACTTTTTCCGATGAAGAAGAAACAAGCACCATTACAATCAAGTACATTGTGGTCATCGCCCCATCCTTGTACAACATGTTGTTGAGGCAACCTTCACTAAACAAGTTAGGAGCAATTGTTTCAACCATACCTCTAAAAATGAAGTTCCCTTCTCCCACGATAAAGGTGATAACCAAGAAAATAGATCAAAGGGTTGCTCGAAAGTGTTACGAGAACAACCTGAGGATCCATAGAGGAACCAATGCCATCACAACCTTCATGGGGGCCCAAACATGGAGGTAGATCCAAGGATAGACCAAGGAGAAAGACACCTCGAATCAATGGGAGAAGTAAGAGAAGTCGTTTTAAACGATAGAAAATTCAAGGTTGGTGTCTTGGTAGAGGAGGATTTCGAAAGAACATTGAAGGAAGTGTTGAACAAGATGCTTTGATGTCTCCAAATCCAAGAGGAAAGCTTGAAGACCTTGCTGCTGGGTGTGTGTGTGTTGTCTAGTTGTTTGAAACTTGTTAATTCACTCCTTAAGATGATCCA
>Ga0123342_1007160_pt1 | contig 14933 bp, 1 predicted proteins | sample Turbeawhitnodule_FD_89960 | JGI IMG/M metagenome (GOLD analysis project Ga0123342, IMG submission 89960) | Root nodule microbial communities of legume samples collected from Mexico - Turtle bean Mexico white nodule | ecosystem: Host-associated > Plants > Roots > Nodule | place: Mexico: Nepantla...
ACCCAATTTCGATCTGAAACAGAGGCAATTGAATTGAACTCAATGGAGAGAGAAAGGAAGAGAAAGTGGACGATGTTACGAAGACGGAACAGCGAATACCGCAAGAGAGACAGAACGCACCCCGTTTTGAGGGCAGAGGAATACGAGGGGGTGTAGAGATTAGAGAATCCCAAACTGAGCATGCAAAAGGCTCCGACGAGGGGCAAACGACGTCGTAGCGTGAAGGAGGAGAAAAGGGACGATGGTGTTGTTGGTGTACAGGTGGAAGAGGAGCAGAGTGTGGGAGCCATTTTGGGAAGTGGGGATTGAATCGCTCTTATATGCTGCTGCGCATCTCTATCAACCTCCCTCCTGCTCCCTTGCTTGATGCGCACTTGCTTACCTTCGCAAGCTCAGTATCTAGCTCTTCTTCTGACACCTGTCTCAAATCTTTCCATCATAGCTAATTCGCACCAAAATATATTCTTTACGTAAAACCCCAAATTTTATAGCCAGGTAACACAGCCCAAAGAAAAAAAATCACTAGGCCCAAAGATTCTGCCCATCTCTTAAGACAATTGCTTTTTGCACCCACTTATTTTAGAGCTGCACTCAATTAACTTTTGAAATTCCAAATTTGCCCCTTATTACGGAAATAAAAATCTAAAATTGATAAATAAATTGTAAACAAGGAAATCCAAAATAGATTTTTGTGTCGTGAAAATGAAATTTTGGAATAGATTTAAAAAATCAAAGTCCAATTCCAAATACAAAAAATACATTCTAGAAAATAAATTCTAAGAAATAAAATCTATAAATATATGTGTAAAAATGAAATTGACAAATTCTCCTCGTACCTCTGTACCTTCCCTCTAACATGTTCATATTTTTTTTTTTAATTCCAACAATATCTTTACAAGTATGATGGAAAGCGTGGTGCCTTATTCTTCATTTTCAAGTAGTGATGGTTATTTGTGATGATTGTTTGTTGTGACTAATGATGAACATTGGTGGTTAAGATAATTTTTGTGGTGTACAATAGAAAGTAACAAAACCTAAAAAAAAATCAACAACATGCAAAAATGGAGTACAAAACTTTAAAAAACATCTTTGAACTAGAGAATGTCGAATACAACAAATTTTTTCATTAATCATCTCACACATTTAAATGGTGGAATTGTGTTTCTCTCAAATATTTGTAATTAGAAAAAAAAATCAAAGTGTTACGATTAGAATAAATATATGGGAATGCACGAGTGCAACTTGAATTATTTAAAAATATAAAATTTTATTTTATTTAAAAAATTTAAAATGATTCAATTGAATATTCACAATTAATTAGATGTACATGAAAAATATGAAGTTGGAGAAATAATTTGTCAAAAAAAATTTAAAAATCTAAAAAGTATTTTAAAAACTCAAATCCAAAAATGTATTTCAAAATATCAAATCCAAAATACATTTTGAGTCTCTTCACGTCTATTTAAAACTACATCTTAGCCATTTTACGTGAATGATTGGGAGGATGTGTGATTTGTCTAAGTGCATAAGCAATTGGCATCTCCTAAATCCCACATAGTGGCCCCAAAAATCCATTGCCCCGAATTGTAATGCATCGTGATATTAATGCTGACTAATAATATTTATATTGATAATTTATTTTAATAAAATAAAACTAATATTAACAAGGAAAAATATTTCAACTTTTAATATATGATGATGTATATTTTGTTGGAGAAGGTGAGAGGATTAAAGCCAAGCCTCATAAATATTTATATAAAGTCTTACAGAATGTATTTATTTAAAATGTTTTAAAATGTGGATTTAGAGAAGAACGCAAAGAGTAATTAGAAAGTATTAGAGTAGATAAAAAGATGTATGTGGCAGAGGATCCTCACTCTTGGTAACTGCAATGGCATATGACACTTTCTTTCACTTTTTTTTTATAATTTATTGTCTTCATTGCTGTGCTAATGCTCTACGTGTTGTTATTATAAGTATACGCCGTCCACAGTCCACACAGTTAGGGTGACCCAATATTGGATTTGACTAATACACACAAAATAATAGAGATTAGTTGTTTATTGGTTTATGTAATTAAGAACAAGAGGAGGGGACAAGAAAAATAATATAGCCAGAGTGTGAACCAAACCACCTTATTCCCCAACCACATACCCCTCTCTCGCCAATAACCAAATACCTATTCTTGTTTCCATTTTCTTGTGGATTTCGATAAAGAAAATGCTTAAGCCAAGACAAAACCACTTTGCCACCTCCATTGCTCTTTCTCCAAACCTGTTCCTTCCAATTCTGTTTACAATTTCGATTTTAAGGATTCATGTTTACTGTTTTTTTTTCAACTAACTTTATACATTCAATCAGAGATCAAAAGAGAAGGGAAGAGATCGGTAACAGTAATGTGTAAACATGGATTTTCGTTGTGGATTCTAACTACTTTCACATACGCAGTTCTACTTTTTTCTCAAACTATTTATGGAAGTTGAAATTTTAACAACCATGCATTGTCTTTAACCAGATTAGAGACCTTTGTATCATTGCTTTCCTATTGTATATTCACGATAAGAACTAAACAAAGCTTTTTTTATTACATAGTGAACTCATAGGCCGAGAATTTCAATGGGCAAATAACCTTTAGGATGGCTTATCAAATAATGCTTAATATCATTTCGTTTCTTAAAAGCGTCACATGTAAATATAACAAAATTTGTTTATTAACTATTAATTAAGGTTACAATTATAAAATAAATTTCAATTATAAAAATTAATTAGCATATTTATTTTGAAGGAAAGACAAGATAATTGACACATTAAGTCTATTAGAGGTTAGTATAAATAACAATGTATTTAATTCAATAATAAAATAATTAATGAACATCTAAGAATCAAAACTAACTTAAGTATCAGAAAGTTTTTGCAAATACTTCCACCATTTTCAAGAATTAATGACACGTTGTGCAGAGGTTAATAACACATTTTATAATTTTTAAAAGAAAGGTCAAATTGTAAAGATAAAGTAGTTGAATAAAAAAAGAGACACTTAATAGAGTCTCATTTCCTTTCCATATTTTGTAATTACAAGTAGGATTCATTTTTATTTCACCAAGTAAACTTGAATTTAGTGTATAGGTTTGGTTACCTTTCCATGCCTGGTTTAATATCTGTTTGCTTTGTGGTTAAAAAATTTAACTCCTTTGTGTTAAAGTTACCTTTATTAGCGGTACATGTGCTCCGTAACTTTTATCCAACGGTTTAAATTGAGATGATTTTAATATAATAATAATCTCTTGTATATATTATTTAAGTTAAATGTTAAATTGAAATGTTTTTTTCATAAGACATTTAAATTTTAAAAAGTATTTTTAATTTATAGTTAACAAACGAAGGTATTTAGAATTTAATAAAAAAAAAGCTAGTAAAAGTTAAGATGAAAACACAGTCTTCCTTACTTACAATATCTCAATTTTTTTTTAATTTACCTGTAACAGTAATTAAACAACTAAAACAGTGTATTGTAGTGTTTTTTTTTAATTCATGATGTTGGTGATTAACATTACTTAGTTATGAAGCATGAGTAAAGGACAGGAGTGTTGGAAAAAATGATGATGCATGAAAGGCGTGGACCCAATCTCCGTCCACGTGGGATCCTATTAAAAAGAAGGGTATGTGGTATGTTAATAATTTGTTAATTAGTAGATGTTAATTTATAGTGCCATAGTTTAGGTATTTTTGTGAAGTAGAAAGAGAAAGAGTGAAGATTTGGGGTTCTGGTGGAGACACAAAATACGGCATATGTTGTGGAAGCTTGTAGCAGAGAACGAGGCAGCAGTGGTTTGCTTTGGTTGCATTATTTCACTTCTATCATATGAAAATGAATAAGACAGAGAACCCAGTTTCCACAAAATATGGATTTTTCTCTTTCTTTTTCTTCTTCATTGAGAGCTTCTAATTACTTTTATTCGTTTAATCTTAGTATACTCATTTATGTCCCTAATGAGGATGGTTTTGGTGGGTAAGTAGTTTAATGAGGTGATGAATCTGAAGGACTTGTTTGAATAGCTGGAAATCATTTGTTTAAGAAAGACAAATTCGATTTGTCTCACCCAGTTCACATCTTTTCTTCCACTTTCTGGAATTAGTTTATGTTTGTGGATGGGGAATTAAATTCTGTGTAATCCCAGCTACCAAATATTTTAAACAAGAGAGGACCAAAATCACACCCATCATAGTGGCTATTTAAGTGCCCTTAATGATATAAATGCATAAAGCTGGAAATCGCAAATTTTCCCCAACTAAACACTTTTGATAATGAAATGTGCGCACTAAATGCTTGCAAAAAAACAGAATTTGAAAGCAACACTAACACTACGTAAGTAGAAAAAAATAAAAATATATTCACTAACTTCAATTTTTTATACAACTAAATTACAATTCTCAATATTATTATTTTAATATTTTTATATATAATTTAATTACAAATTTATTTTTTATTATATATATTTATTTTTAAATCCATCACATCAAAAGTTATATATAACTCTCATAATTTTCAAACGATCATTTTCCTAAAAAAAATTTAATATAATAATTAAAAAAAACTTAAAATTACTATTTACTATAAGGATACATATTATTAAAGTAAATAATAATAAAAATTTAAATTTATACATATATTTAAATTCAATAAAAAACAATATTACATAACAATAAAAAATTAAAATAATTAATATCAACCCATATCAGTTACTAACAAACTCATAGCGTTACCATTTCCCATATCTAATGTTATCTTTAACACGATGATACAAAATTTAAATAAATCTTGTTCAACTAAAAATAGATTTAATAAAATGTGTTCAACTTATTTTTTAAAATTAATATAAATTTTAAATTTTAAAAATAATGTTATTGTTACTAGTTTCATCACCATGTTTATTCATTATAATAGTACTACAATATATTTTCACAAGGTTAACACGAGAGATGAGAAAAATAATGATGACAATAATAATTATAGTTGACCATTGATTATACATCTAGAATAATTATTTAAAAATAAGTTAAAATGATAAAAAAATTTACTATATATAAACGTGATCCAACCCATGATGTTGTCACATAACATTATGAGTTTGAAAAGAAATAATTAGTTAATATATTCTACTCCTTTTATATTTGATTAAGCTTAATCTGTGATTATATTGATTAATAATCACTTTTAAAATTCATATAATTCCATTAAAAAAAACAAATTTTGATTATTCAGATATCATTATTCTTATTACTATTCAGAACCACTAACGTGGTATTTCTAAACCATATTGTAGTGATTATGAACCCTAGGTCACTTAATCTCAACACACTACCAATTATACACATTAATTAAAAAAATTACATCAAATAATACACATATAAACGGTGATCCAACCCATAATGCATCACATAACATTATGAGTTCGAAAAGAAATAATTAATTAATATATTCTACCCCTTTTATAAAGCCAAACATGTCAAGCCTAAAACTTCTATTAGAAAACACTTTACTTTCTTGTGCCATGGAATTTGGCATTTTGTTTACGTTATTTCGTTACTATATTATCATCTTAATACACCTTTATCCATTTTTAATGATAAACACACCTTAGAAATCGTAAAATTACTACTTAATCCAGCTGTTTAATTTTTAAAATAAAATAAAAAGATTCTCAACTATATACATCATAATATTTTATACCTTTATACACACAAAAAATAAATAAATAAATAAATATATATATATATATATATATTAAGAATGTTTGAAATATATTTTATGATGTTTATTTTACTCAACAGAATTTAATATCGCAGTTAATAACATTGTACTTAATTGCTACAGAAAACACGTGTAATTTAAAACAAACTTCTAACGTTCGTTTTTTATTTTTTTTAAATGTTGAAGTAAGCTATGTATGACCGTATATAATTAAATTAGCATAACTTAATATAAAATCTCAACATTAGAAGTATATATTGTTTATACATGCATGATATATTTTGTTACATATAATCCGTATTATTAAACCAATACATGAAGATGATGCAGTTATGGAACAATACTAACTAAAAGTGATTTAATAATTAACCTAAATTGTGTAAGCCTAACAAACCTTTATTAACATAAACTTCAAATAATTATGATATTATAATTAAAAGTAAATTTACAAGTTTAGAATCACTTACAAGTCATTTATATATTATCTATAAAATGTTCTTTAATGTTAATATGAGATCTTTAAAATTATAACACATCATTTTCTGTTATTGGACCGAAGCATGACTAAGTAAGGAAAAACTGGTGTGCTATAGTAAGGAAATTATATATTTATGCAGAAGAATTTTTTAAATAAGGTGGATGGGTAGTGATAGAAATGTTATTTGGTTTAAAATTTTGATTAATTGGTGACACCCAGTGGGATCCAATGTCACAAATTGTGATGCAGAGTTTTGTTTAAAAATGTGACAGCATATTAATAGCCACGTGATGTTTGAACGTGAGAAGGTATAGATGTAAGAAGCAAAGGCAAAAGCGTAAAACGGTATCCTTTGGCAGAAGGAATAGTTTTGTGCACGATGTGCAAGTAGGGAAGCACCAAAGATATAAGCATAAAATTATGTAGCCATGAGCATGAAGGAATTGGTTAGCACGATGGTGGATCAGTTCTTGGTTCATGTGTGTCAGAATGGAACACAATGTGTGATCATATGCACAGACATTTGCCTCTACCTCGGGCATGCACAAAAAAAATAACGGAAACCAAGAGAAAAGAAAGGTGAAACTACCGTAAGGGATGAGTTAAAAAGACGAAAGAGTAGGTGTGAATGACACCCTGTTAAGCTCGGATCTCAAACAGTCAACAACACTCTCTTTTGAATTTCAACCATCAGGAGAAGCATCATCCTCACTTGTGTTCTGTCGTGTAATTATAAAATTTGCTTAAAAATTATTCCCGTAACTTCTTATATTGTTTAGGGAAAACCACAATTACGTCTTTCTTTCCTTTAAGATGTTTTTAAGACTTTGAAATGTGCACAAAGACTGGCGTGAAGCAGAGGTGGAATAAGATCAAGTGTGTGTGTGTGTGTTTTGGTTGTGCACGAACATGAGAGGGAAACTGCAAAAGCAGAAAAAAGTTTAAATTCAGATATATAGTATATAGAAAAAGGAGAATTTCAAAGATTAAAAGGGTTAGAAATTTGTGTCCTAAAGTGTCTTTTTAGAAATCCATGTTTAGGCACGTCTGTTGTTACCTGTTGAATCCAAGAAATGGGCATCCTAAGTGAAACTAAATAAACTCAGCTTGCCATGGTTTTGTGGTCCAATTCAATTTCAAATTTTTACCATGGATTTTGTTAATAATTACTCATCCAAAATGATGATATATGGTCAAACGGCTACAAAACAGGGAAGAGGGGATCTTATGTAAATTTTCCAACACTTACACTAAAGGGAGGATCTCGAGTAACTATTGGTCGAAGTTTTCAAACATTGTCACCTTCTGTTCCTTCTAATTCGACCTACAACATTGACTAGTGATCGTGATTCGTGACTAAAAACCATAGTAAGAGTCAAAGTTTTGCTAAAGAAATTGTTCAGGAAAATAAAGAAAGAATTGCAGATCTTTTCTTTTAAAAAATAAGAGCAATAATTACGTACCTTGGCTTGTTAGAAGTGCGCTATCAAGGGATATTCCAGTTAAAGTTTAAGGTTAATAAAATATATTTTGATCCAAGTGAAAGTTAATGTTTGAGATTATAATGTTATATCAAAACAATAAAGAACCAAAAACCTCGTGGTCTTATTTAAAACTAGCTTCCATTTCAAAGAAAGCAACTACCCAAACTCTATTCTACCTACTTCAATTTGGAGCAGATGGATATCTAAAACACTGTTGTCTTAGATCAACAAAAAGAAAGTTTAGATTCTCTTTAGTTTAAAAAAAAATATTTTTTAGTGTTTAGAATAAATTCCAAAAAGATATTTTTGTTCTTAAATCTACCTGTCCCAAGCGCATAATTATTAAGTTTAGTGTGGTTTTAATAGTTTTTAATCAGGCTTAATTATTTAACCTTAACTTAAAAGTTCCGTGTTGGAACTGATAATGAATGAACCAAGTCAGGCCTAACTGAGGCATGATAGGAAATCAAATACGCCCAAAGTCAGTGCACAATACGAACTCCATCGTATATTTTGACAAGTCTCAATCAAGTCTCGTGTTAATTAATTTAATAGCTTTTATTTAAATTGACGGCTTAATTATTTTTACTTATTACAATATAATTCAATGGTGCCAAAAAGAATCAACCACTAACTTATGTTAAATTAAAACATGATGATGACTATAAACTATTTAATTTTCGTAAAAGATAATTATATGTTGAGAAATTGGGTCACAAAGTTAGTGAAGTTGGATTTGGATTCATTATAAGAAACAAAATAGAGAATAAAAATTTTAAGATCTGGCGCGAATGCCAGCATTGTTCGCGCGCTTTACAAATTTCCCTCTTTCAGTTTCATTGCAAGGACGACACCATGATTCAATCATTGAGTACGCGCATTCGTTTGCATTCACAGGCTATAAATTGACAACTTTAATTTCGTGAAATGCATTTAGCGAAACATTTATATATTATATTTGAAATCTCTGTGTTGGTGCTTTGTCGTAGAAAACCCCAACGTAGGATATTGTTTTGGCTGCAACCAAGAAAAAAAAATATATTACTTTGGCCACAAACAATATTCAAAGAGCATATATGAAAACCAAAAACTATAGCATTGCCTAGTCGAGGCGCATCTGAGTGAATGAATGATAGAAACCAAAAACACGTTGGATTGGACCAACTTTATCTTCAAAATCGGTTTGATCTGAATACTAAAAAAAACTCTAGCTTTGGAAATTTCAAAAACATGTTGAAGCCCCCACCCCACCCCTCTCTCTATCAAACAAAAACGACACCCACACACCACACACATGATATCTCATTACCATGGAAAAGATGCAATGTGCAATTGTCTCGGAATGCATCTATCCGTGGACCATGGTTAAGCCAAAATACAAGTCTAATTACAAAAGGGTTTTTATTTTTTATTTTTTAGTTTTTAGTTAAGATTGTGCTTTGCCGACCAATTATTACATGTTTGTGAATTCAGTAATTCACGTTGTTACGGTCCTACACTCACACTCCTACTAAAGAGGGTCAATTCTTAATGCTAACAACAACTTCGTACTTGCAAACCAATATTGTTAGATCCCAAAAGAAGACGCCCCTAAAAGTTATAAAAGAGTAAAAGTACATCTTTTTTGCGATTTCTGTGAATTGCCCACTGAACAAACATAAAAGACAACAACACACCATTGTTTTTCACCAACAGTAACTTGGCTGATTCAGGATTTCATTACTATTATTCCTCTTTTTATTATCCCTAATCTACTCTTTCGCTTCATGTATTCTGCTCAACTCACAATTTTATAATTATAAGTTTCAATTCATCAACAAATTATAAACAAATAATCCTCACCCAAAACTATCCTTAAATAGAAAACAATCCTCCTATTGAAAACAAAAAGATTTATCCTTCTCATACTTCGTACAAAATTTAATTTATTCAACAGACATTTTAAATCTATTTTGTTGATGTTTTTTGGTATAATAATAGCAGCTAACCTCAACTTAAATAGGTGGAACCCTGATATGTGATAAAGTTTATTTTTTCCAAATATTTAACATGATCATAGTTTGTCGGTGGAGATTTTGAACTCAAACTAATGCCCAAGACAGAATTCTCCATTTCATTCTATTCACGTATTCAATAGTTTATATCAATAGGACACGCGATCTGGTTTTCACACTGTTACGATTTTTTTTTTATCTTAATGCGTGAATATTTATTTGAGGATCTATGATTAATTCTATTATATTCATTTTGCAATCACTCAAATTATTATTCATTCACTTTTTCTGGATTTCGAAGAGATAAATGGAGGGACTTATGTTTGGAATATCATTTTTTGCTAATTTAATATTCGTTTTGATATAGGAAATGTTGTCACAGTTTTATTCTTATAAAATGTTTCCGAAGAAAAAAATATATATTTAAAATGTTATTGATCTTAACTTTTAAACAACATCAAACTATTTGAAACATACCAGATCATAATTTGTGATTCTTTTGTTGTTTTGTTTCTAACTTATAAAAAAAAAATAGTTTTACTCTTTTTCTTATTTAAAAGGGAAATTTCTTTATTGTTTTACTTTTCTGCTTTTGACCCAAAAAAAATATTAACACATGTGAAGGCTGCTAGAGACGCAAGTGCAATGCATTCAATGTCTGTTTAATATACCACTACTGTGTGTTGGTTCCTTAAAAGATAAGAAAAATTCCATTGCCATAATCTTTAATAAGTACACAGCGGCAGTAAGTAATTATTATAAAGTTAAATTTAAATTTATTGCTACTTATTAATACAAAATGTATTATTATTATTATTATAAATTAAATCAAATTATTATATGACTAAGAAAAACATGCCATATCTTATTAGATTTATTTATTTAATTAAAGATTCACGACTCAGTTGTTTACGAGTCTTGGTTGTTGTTAAAATATAAATTAATTATTTTAATAGGTAAACGATTTAAGTTGTAATAATAAATAAAATTCTAAATTATTTATTTGACTAAAATTGTTATTTTATTTTTAAATTTTTAGTTCTGGATTCTGTATTATTTATTGATTTCTATATTCTTTGAATTAAAATAATTTAATATATAATTATATGAGTGTACTGTAAACAAAATTAATTATATGGTATTGGCTCTACAAACATCCTAAATACAATGATATAAATCAAACAAGTTGTTGCATCAGATGAATTTGAAAAAATATTTTGACATTTGTATGGTCGTTAAAATATAAAATACAAGATATATCAATGATAAAATGAAAAATAAAATTTATATGCACAAAGTTATAATAAATGTTAAATTCAATTTCACTTAGATCATTGGAAGATAATTCCTTAATAATAGCACTTATATAAACTACAAATCAATAATTAATTTCTTAATTGTTGAGTTTATAAATAACAAAAGAAGATAAATTGATTTATTACAACATGCTTGACCTACTAAACAATCTTTTATCTCTTTTACATTATATAATTTATGCTTTATTTGGATTGGGAAGTGGAAAGTTAAGGGTGTGGAAAAGGTGGAAGTGTGAGGATTTAAGAACAAAGTTGAGAGTGTTTGTATGTGAGTGATGTGATGGTTGTAAGGATATTTTAAATTATTTTTAATGGTATAAATTGTAATATTACAAATTTACTGTTATGTACTAAAAAATAAAATAAATAATAATTCATTTTGTGCACATTTTAGTTAATTAAAATAAAGTAAAATTTCAATTATAAATAAAAAATAAAATAATGTAAAATTAAAATAAATAAATAAATAACATTAAAAAATTAAATATGATTTATTATTTATTATTTTATTAATTTTAATTATTTTTTAGTTAAATTATTGTATTTAGATAATTTTAATATTATTAAGTATATATATATATATATATATATATATGAAAATTAATATTAATCATGATTTTTATTATTATTATTAAAAAAATTAATATATTTTAAAAACTAAATGGGTATTTAAAACATAGGATGAACATTGAGTAGTCATTCATTAAAAGCAAAAATATATAATGTCATTACATTTTATTTAGAGAAAGATAAAGACATGTTAATTTCTTCAAAATTTTGAAATTATGATAAAATTAAGAACATAATAATGTTAATTAGAAAAAGAAAACACATCCCCACTAAAACCATTTGAATCCTTCTTATGAGACCTTCAAACTTTTTTCTAAAAGACATATGTTATTCCTTTGTTGTCTGACAATAATTGCATATCTTTCATCGCCAACGTCTTCAGTACACCATTTGAAAAAATTACAGCCTAAAACCATGTCACTTCTAATATGTTTTGAAGAAAAGAATAAAATTGAACAATGAATATCTTTAAAATAACATTCTTAAGTTTGCATCAAACCTAATTGAATAAATATTACCTTGTACTTAGGACAACCCAAAAATCGTCTTCCGACATTTTTTTTTCAGTTGTTGCTATAGCAAAATCTCCACAATCACAAATAGGTGCAACGAAGACACTCGTGCTCTCTGATGACTTTTTACGGCAAATGCACCGCGTTGTCAAAGATAATAATGTGTCCATAAGGACGGATATTGAATTCACAAGGAACACTTGAATAATCAAGTAAAATATTCACTAAATATAAAACAACCTTGCTAATTGAGTGATAAAAGGACTTTGAGTACATCCAATCCCTACGCGATCAAACCTCTTGATAACGACATAAGTGATAGAGCGAGATTGAGAGGATCCCGTGGGGCTCGAGGAAAGAGCTGAGACTCTGCAAAAATAAAAAAAAAATGGAAATGAGATCTAATGGCAAGGGTAATGAATGGCATAAGTGTAGTCCAGAGAAACCCAACTCCTCCATTCGGAAGGTTTGGATAGGAAACGAGCCAACCAGCGAACAGTTAGTTACCGAACACTACCTTCTTTCTTTGGAATGAACAAAGACCATACGTCTAGATTGGCGACTTATGGTTTAGGGAGATTCGCCACTTGAGTGAATCCCCCATCGAGGGTAAGGGGGCCATACAAGAAAAGTTCCAACGCCTCAAGACAGTTCTAGCTTGTTGGAATTTGTTGTGATGACAATGATTAACAAGAAAACAAGGTAAAAAGTGGTTGTTTCAATTGGAAAAATAGGGATTGAGTTTCATCTTTGTCACTCTTTTGTATTTTGATTAGTCTTGATAATATTGTGCCCTTAGATTGATATTGATGCCCGTATAAAAATCATTTGTATCGATTCCTCGCATATAAAATTATTAAGATGCTTCCTAAATATCGATTCATCGCATATTTATAAAAACACATTAGAATTCAGATCAGACGTTGATAGCAATTAACATTTAAAGTCTATTTTTCTGACACTCAAATATGTTAAGTATTATTGTTTAGGTCATAACCATAAAAATATTTTCCAGTCAGATTTAAGATTCTAGATCAAGAATTAGAAGCAAAACAATAATACCAATAATCAATCAAGAACAAAATATTATATTCAGATATCACCTCAATACGTAAGAGTTTGAATAGATTACTCTCAATCCCAAAGTGTAGAATTAGCCACACATATTTTAACATCTTCTATTCTTCCAATTGGGTTACAAGTCACTCAATGGTGTTTTCCTCTCAATTTATCACCTCAAGCCAACTATATCCTTCTTTTGCCTTCCCAGATCTTGCAAACATTCCTTGACTTCCTTATCTTCCCAGTCTTCTCAATCATCATTATTATTTAGGACTGCCTTCATCAACGAATCATCTGTAGAAATTTGTCTTTGATTTTCCTAATATAGTTCATCAAGTGCATCCATTCTAAAACAATCTGTCTGGTCAATCAAATGTTTGATTGCTTCAAATACATCAAAGATAACTTCTTAATCTTGAACCCAGACCTTCAACTTTCCTTCGTCCATATCAATCATAATTTTAATAGTTTTCATAAATGGACGTCCAAGAACCTCTATGTCCAAGATTACAAAGTCTGTTAGAATATATGACCTTAAACAAGAGGGGGGTGAATTGTTTAAAAGGGGTTTTGGAAAACTTTTTCAGGTTCAATGAAATTCTTTGAATAAATCCAGAACATGAATCAAGTTAGCCAAGAACTCAAGCAGTTATGCAGCAATACACAAAAAAACAATCGGTTGTTTCTTCGAAACAATCGGTTGTTTATATCAGATAAACTATAAAACAGAATTAAAAGGAGTTTAGAGTAAGAGAGAATCACACAAACAACTTATACTGGTTCACTCTTAAGCCAAGAGCTACATCCAATCCCCATAATACCACTGGGAAATCCACTAAGCAATCAAACCAAATTACAAAACACAAACCACCAAAGTAGAGACCTTGAACCCTTCAAGAAACACACTACCTTTGGCAAACCACACCAAGAGTATTGATATTGAACACCTCAAGAACACAATACTTTTTGGCAACACAACACCATAAATACAGTAGGTTTAGAAAGGATTACACCTGATCACAATACAATCTGAATTGAATAGAATTGCAATCCTATTTCACTCTCTCTTGAAAATCCAAAGCTTGATGTGAATCTTTAAATCTTAGAAAACAAAATGTGTCAAAAAAAATGAATTTCTCAAAACTGTTTCTTATCTATATTTGAAAACATAAAAAAATATTTATATTTTCCAAAGATTGGTCAAATCATTTAATGAAGGAGCATATTCAGTTAGAAAAACATTTAAAACAGATTCACCATTAAAAACTGAATTCTGTTAGGATTTTCAAAGAAACAATCGGTTGAAATCACAAAACAACTGATTGTTTTGGCTTGACAGTTAAGTCAACCAAACCAAACACCTTTCAACATTTTTCAAAAACTCCTAAGAGTAAAACAACCAGTTGATTCGACAAACAACAAGTTGATTTTCACTTAGTTGGAAAAACACTTAATTTCAAAAAGGTTTTAAATCACATCAGTTTTAGATTCAACAAGGGAGTGGATCACACTCTATTCTACCCAGATCCCACCCAAACACAGCAGCAACAACAGCCTTTCATCAAACACCTTGGATTTGGATTCTTCAAAGCACTTGATCACACTTGATCAACAAAGTCAACTGGGAAATAAAATTTGTCTACTGATAAGTGTCTAATTTCAGTAATATTTCATATTAAAATATAGGCACTTATGAGGATTTATTGCTAATTTACATATAAAATAATCCATAATTTATGAATTTATACCTTTTTACATTTTTTAT
>Ga0123342_1007161_pt1 | contig 14932 bp, 7 predicted proteins | sample Turbeawhitnodule_FD_89960 | JGI IMG/M metagenome (GOLD analysis project Ga0123342, IMG submission 89960) | Root nodule microbial communities of legume samples collected from Mexico - Turtle bean Mexico white nodule | ecosystem: Host-associated > Plants > Roots > Nodule | place: Mexico: Nepantla...
AAAAAAAAAAAAAAAAAAAAAAAAAAAAAAAAAAAAAAAAAAAAAAAAAAAAAAAAAAAAAAAAAAAAAAAAAAAAAAAAAAAAAAAAAAAAAAAAAAAAAAAAAAAAAAAAAAAAAAAAAGATAAAGAGAAAGAGAAGGTAGAAAATGGAAGGTTACCGTTAGAAGGTCGTTCATTGTGGAAGAAAGACGAGAAATTCAAAGGGAAGAGGGAATGTGTTTGGAAAAGGGTATTAAGATTTAAGAGTTGTTGAGGACCTGGTTAACAATAAACCAGGCCAGAGTTTCATTTCTAACCAAGAAACAACAAAAGAGAGAAAGAAAGAAGAAGAAGAAGACGTGTTTTTGAAACTTTTTTATTTATATTTTTATTTGTTTGTTTGTTTGCGTTGTTGTAAGAATGGAAAGTTTGGAAATGCAACCACGACCCTGACACGTAGGTGAGGTGATAGCTATTTTGAAGGGTTTAGGATAACTAGAAATTAATCATTAAAAGCAAAATAATAATTATTAGTTAATTTAGGATTTTTTTTTGTTTTGATTTGGAGTGCATTTGGTTTCTTTTTAAAAGTAAACTTTTGGAATAAGATAAAATAAGCATGATAGAATTATTTTTTTAAACAAATTAATTATAAACAAATTTGACTAATGTTCTTTATCAATAGAATAATTAATAAAAATAAAAGTTTTGGGATGGCTTTTTTATTACAGGAGCCATGGGGACAGTAAAACATGTTGGTTGAAATGAAAAAATGACTATAAGATTGCATTCTTATTATCACTAATATGCGTGTAGTCATGTTTTTATTACATTAAAAATATATAAATTTATTATTTTATACATAGTTAATTAAAATTTTAAAAAATAATATAATTTAAAATATATATCTTTTTTTTATAAAAATTATATAACAATTTAAAATAAGTAATTTAATTATTTTAAAATAAAGAAAAATTATTTAACTATTTATCTTATTAAATAAATAAATTATCCTTTATTTATTAAAAAATAATATTATTTGATTAAAATACCACATCAAAGAAATAATGCATTTTTTATATAATGGTAGGTAAGTTTTACCTTTTTTTGTATGTAGTCTGTTTTTATTAGAGGTCGTTAAAATGATAATAATTTATATAAAAATGGATAATCTCCTACTAATTGTATAAAAAGAATAGAAGAGAGTTTGGTGAACTCAAAGGATAAATAAAAAAAAACACACACACACATATATATATATATATATATATAATTATTTCAAAGTTGAATTTTATATACAATTAGAGGAAGTGATTTCTTATATGCAGTTAAAAGACTTATATAATCTTATAATATAGAGACAAAAAGAATATTGCTATTATTATAGTTATAATTTGTAGATTAAATGTGCATTACATTTAATAATTAAAAATAGATTAAATATATGTTTAGTTTTTATGAAAAGACATTTCGATTTTAGTTTTTGAAAAGTATATTGGCTCTTTTTTGTTTCTTATTAGCAAAACATCTTAAAATGCATGAAAAGTTATTATATTAATTGAATTTATTGAATAATTAAGTAACAGTTCTATTAGTTACAAACATCAATATCAATACATGAACAGTGTAACAAAATTTAATTACTTTAATAATGCAGGGGAAATTTTAGGGAAATATACTTGCATTGGTTCAATAGTTTTAATTATGGTTAGGATCTATGAATTCTTTTTCTATCTGTTCTCAGTGTCTGCGTTTAGTATCTGAAATTAATCACTTAATCTTGAAGCAATTAACTTCCTTAATTGAAGTAATTAGATTGCGAAAAGGGGAATAATAAATATTTTCTTTCTCTGGTTGGATGCTGAATTCTGCACCCAATTCTTAATTTGATCATCAACATTTTCAGTTTGTTTCAACCTTGTTACCCTAAAAAGAAAAACTTTTTGTTTGTAACTTTGTGTTGTTAACGAAGATACATTCTTTTCAATATCTTTTTGAAAGCTTTTTCTTAATAATCAGTAAATACTGTTTATTTTTATTGTTAAATTAATTAGAATAAGATAGAAAAGATAAAGAATAAATGTTAATTCGACATTATGCATATTCTAAGTAAAACTCACGATTTAGTCCAAGATTTAGTGATATTAAATTCCATTTCTATCAATAGTAAAATAAAACCAATAAAGTAAAGAAAAAAAAATACTGCAGAAAACTAACTGAATTACACTTCAAAACAAAATATAGTTTGAGATCATTGCATTATTTGTACATATTGGTATTGATTGGAATACAATCTATTATAATTGATTTTTGAATTATTAGTTTCTATTTATTTATTTTTTTGTTCTTTTCTTTTTATTGGATTCAATTCCAAGTTAAAGTGAATTGGAAATCCAAAAGTGGTAAAGATATCAAACTGATATAAAAAAAAAAACAGCAGGCATAAAAAATTTCCTTTTCAAAAACACTCTACATCTTAAAACAGCAACAAAGGAAGACAGAAATTTGAAGGAAGAAAACTAAAATGAAAACTGAAATTTGAGATGCTAACCCAGGGGTTGCAGATTCAAAAATGTTTTAGATTGTCCCGTTTGATTACAGGTAAAGGAAGGTAGAATGTCAAGGTTGGTTAAAAAGGTCTTGCAGCCTCTTCGATCATCTTCTTTACTCTGGTCAACTTCTCAATCTCCTTCAGAGCCTGGAATTAGTTAAGAATAAAAGCGAATAAGAACAATGATACACAGCCAGAAAAAAAAAATCAAATTTGTCAAGATTCAGTAATAACAGTTGGACAAGCCAAAATGGTTAGGCTCATTCACCACTCCATTCAAAGTTTAACAATGCTTACTCATTGTAACAAAAATTAGGCTCATTTAGTACTTCCTAAAAGGAAACAGTTATCATGGCATGCTTCTAGTTGTTTGCATAAAAAATATAACCTCCAAAGTCAAGTCTTCTCGTGTAACTTCATCTAAGTTGTCACAACCCAACCGAGATGCTACTTCTGTAAAAGGAAAGAAGATGTTAGGACTTCAGACAAACATTGTAAACCAAACAAAAACTGTAAATAAAACAGCCAGGGAAGGTTGCGTACTTTGAACTGAAATAATAGCATCAGCTGTAGCATATCCAGCTCTGTATTTAACATATATAGCACCTAGTTCATCCTTTACCTAACATCAGTTCTCAGAGGCATTAATAATCAGGGATTTAGATTTACTGAAAGAAAGTTTGGAAACTAGTGTAACAACACTTTTCACAGCAGGGAATAAACCTCTGGGTATGATCCTGAAATAGGTATTTCAGATGGAGTAAACTGACTCTCATCTTCTATTACATCCCTAGCCACAAGATCTACAGGCACATCTATCCACAGCGTAATTCCATGTCTCAGAAGTGCCCTATTGTCAATTCAAGAGCAAGTCAAGATAGTAATAAGAATGATGATGACGATCATAACTAGAGGTAAATCCAAATTCATGCATTCACGCAGTCAATAATCCAAAATTGTTGGATGGAGATCAAGTGGATCAAATCTCAAATGCAAGATATAAGTATGATTTACCAAGGTAAGATGAGTTGTTTGATCTTCATCCAACAATTCTTATTCGGTCACTGTATGGGTGTATGAAAAAATTGACTACAGTGACAATGGATTGTGAGCACAAATAGCTAGCAGTCATAAATCCATACAGATTAGTAGGACTTGTCACAGCTCCATTGCCTGCACAGACCACTAGTCGACCCATGGAAGATAATTGCTTCAGTACTTCAGTCTGCATTTGACATGCAAAACGTAAGTATTTGATATTCCAATTCAACAGTTAAATAATGGAAATGAGCATCTTTATCCAGAAAACTCAACTAAAAACGAAAGATCTCAGCCATGTTAGTAACTAAGGTCACACATACAATTGAAATTTAACATATCTGCTAGTTCTTACAAATGAATCAAATTTTTATTTTAGTAACAGTAAATATTTTGTTGATTTTGATCTTTATAAATTGTAGTTTTTTTAATAGTTCTTTTGGCGTGTCATGTATCTAGATGCGTTATAGCATATCTGATATGATTCAAATAATAGTTCATATTGCATGCTTTGTCATCCTTAAAAGATAAAGACCATTTTAAATCTATGATAACCAAAAATCAATGAGTTTTCTTTTAGGATTAAAATCAAAATTCACCATGTATTTATTTATAGGCAGTAAAAATTGCAATCAATCACCTCAGACTCATAGAAGCCTTTCGTGTCACTTTCTGTAAAGGATTTTTCAGCCAGTGCACCACCTAAAGCTTCTTCCACCAAACTATCACTGGACAGAGTACATATCATCAAGTATAGCTAATAACTGAAAAGTCCCTTTTTTTATCCGAGAATAACAAACAAATACAAACCTGTCAAAATAATAATACCGTAATGCATCAGCCAGCAGCTTTCCCAAACTGGTTTTGAGAGAACTTTTCATTCCTTTGGCAAAAATATAGAATTGGGTTAAGTCACAATAAAGTAATGTTTAGATCCAACCTTTTTTTAACGTTTCTCTGTAAAGAGAACTGGGGTTTTGAACACATTTCTGAAAAAGCTCTTAAAAAATTAAGCAGTGTAATTTTTATACAAGAAAAAAATTCTAAAAATATTAGATGAAGGAATTCTTAAATCTCTCCATCCTCTGTTTTACTTTATCTCTTTAATTAAAAGACGAGTTATTATAAGGAGAAAATTTAGATACAATCTTTTAGGTATTGCTTCTATTGTTCTTCAATCAGAATTGCAGTTTCATTTCAGTATGTAACTAGATAATCTTTTAATACAAATCTTTATTACGGAGATTACCAAGATATAACTCCTTCTTTATGGAGAAGAACAATACAAACACTTAATTCACCATATCTGTATCCAAGTTTTCTCCTTGAAGTTATATCTGGCTAAAATAATCATTCCAAAAGGTGTATATTGACAAATTTCAGAAGGATTTGCTACTCTACACCTACTTGTTTTAGAAGTAAGATACATAACTTAAATAACCTCAAGAAAAAAAAATAATAACTTGTTTAAACAATCCAAGGTCCTTAATTGAAAAGGTGTTTGGTATTCTTACCAACCAGAAATATGGAGGTCCCTTTGAGGTCAGAAGACACCTCTGCAGCTTTCTTCTGAACAAAAACTAAAGAAACAGTTAAAACAATCTTCTATTCTATCTATGCAGATCACTTAGAGTATGTTTGGATACAAAACCAGAAAGATTTTTTAAAGTTTCTGTACCCAAAAAAAACTATATTTTCAGTACAAAAGCTCTCAAAAGCACTTTTAGTTCATATCCAAACAACCCCGTAGTCTTCATAACACAATCTCGATCAGTCTCACCTTCACCACAAGAGCCGAGTCCGTGGCACCAACAGAAGCTGAATAATAAGATTGGCAACATAACATCAACACCATTGGTCAATTTTTTTTATTTACACAACATTGGTTAATTAAGAACCTATTTAGCTTAATTTCAAAATAAACACTCCCACAAGAAAAAGATTTTTTTTTTTTCTAGAAACTAAACTTATCATATACCTAAACTATTTTACAAAAATTCCCTCAACTAACTTCTTTAAAAATCACATTTTTAAGTCAGTTTACGAAAAAACTTCTCTTTACAAAAAGTTTACCCAAACACAACCTAACCATTTACATAACTGCACAATTTGATTCAGAAACAGTGGGGAAAATACAATACAGTTACGAGGCTTACACGGAACGGTGCCGTCCGATACTGAGCAATTGAGCCTGCGAAGTCGAAGGAGGTTCGGGTTTGGATTTGGGCTCGGATTCAGGTTCGGATTAGGGTACTTGAGGAAGAAATTTGAGTGCTTGAATTGAAGAAAATCGAAAGAGCCATTTGGAAGCGCGAAACGAGCGTTCATGCGGTTCACACTTACCTTCTCCATTCCAAATTTTGTTATCTTCTTCACTCTTCCACGCTCTTTCAACTATAAACTATAAACTATTTAATTTGGTTGGTATTGAAAAAAAAAGTTATAATTAGAAATAATAAAACCTGTAAATGGTTTATCCATACACAATGAATTTAATTTTTATGTACTGCTTTATTTTTTTCAGATGATCAATTAATAAAAAATTATAATATGACTTTCAATACAATTAAAAAAAGTTAGCAAATATTTAAGTGTAAGATTATACAATTAAATAATAAAGTAATCTTACTCCAAAATTTCTTTCTTAAAAATAAATAGCTTCATTTCTTTGATTTATTGTTAAGGGAAACTAATCAAATCTAAGATATCATATTCTTTTTGTGGAGACTACTAGGGTTTTCCTTCTTGTAATTCAAAAAGAAAAAAAAAAACAAAATCATACATTAACTATTTACTCATAAATTTTGTTGTTGTGGAAATTGTATCCACAAAAGGTTAGAACTTGAATTATGTTTATGTGATATGTATAATATTTCTAAAAAATAAATTAAAATAATTTTCGAATCTATTTAAAAGAATAATCCTTTAACTCTCATCCAACACAATTTATTTTCCAAATATATAAATTTAGAAACTTAAGGGTAATCGCCAAACTATACTTTAATATATCTTAATGATGGGGGAATGTGGCTCTCTAAATTTTTAAATCAAAAAGAAAAGAAAACAATCAAAGGAAATCTAAATGAAAAATAAAATTAACTTAGTCAAATATATTAAAAATATCACTTATAATAATAATCCCTTACTTTAGTTCCTATGCAAACAAAAAATAAAAGAAAATTATAAAACGATAAAAATATTTGAAATAGAGTAATTAAATTAAAATTAATATAATATTAAAAATATAAGATATTGTTTAGTTGATTTTGTAATCCCCTATATTAAGTTATTGTTTATTTGAGTAGACTCATATTGTGTCTTGATTTTATTAACATGCAACATAGAAAGATTGAGAGGAGTTTGTGTATTTATATTTATAATCAAATTTTGATTAATGGGACTATTTAAAAAATGTCTTATGGGAGAAGTGGAAATAATTTAAGAGTTGTAAGTAGTAAAACCTTTTGTATTGTTTGATTAGTAAAACCTTTTGTATTGTTTGGTTTATCTCTCAGATGATTAATTATTTGTAGTTTTAAACGCTATTCAAATTTCTTCTAAAATTACAATGCTTTTTTAATCAATAATATATATAAGAGTATAAGAGTACTTCAATTCATCATGTACAACAAATTTTAATATCATGTTATTTTTCAATCACTTTTTCCACAACTTCTTGAAATTTTATAGGTCTTACAAGTTTTTGAGTAATCAAACACGGTTCCTTCATCACTCTTAGAGTTAAATTTTTCAAGATATTTAGTGTTCACAGTGAAACATTGACATTTAAAGGATGTAAATTAGATATATTAGGTTTTTAACCTCTCCTTAACGTAGAATTTTCTTTAAGTATAAGTCTGATGTAGATTCTATTTGTAAATAATAATATTTGTTCAAAATATTTTGTTGAGTTGGAATTATAATTTAACATAATTCTAATTTCGTATAATGAACTATTTTTTCTCCACTATACCAATTTGTTGTAGCGTTATGACTTGAAAATTGTAATGAATATTATTTTCCTTGCTTATTTGATTTCTAGGATATGAGGGGATTCCTAAGATACATTAAAATGAGTCACTAATTATCTTGAATCATTACAGGTGCTCCAATTACTATCACAAAAGGCTTTTAAGTGAGCAGAAATGTTGGAAGGGAAAAAATAAACCAAGACTCGAAGCTCCTTTAATATATCTAAGAACTTTAACTGCTGCATTATAGTGAGCAATTGCAGACTTAAAAAGAAACTGAGAAAATTGTTGCCCGAAAAAGGTTATGTCAGGTCAGGTATTAGTGAGATACATAAGTCTTCCAATTAATTTTTTGTATGCTTGAATCTTTGCGAACGAAACATTTCCAATAGAAGATAATTTTGAATGATTATGAATTGGAGTATGTGCAGGTTTGCAGGGAAAAGACTTGCCTTTGTTAACAATTCCAGTGCATATTTCCTTTTATTCATCATTATCCTTTTCTTATTTCTTGTTATATCAAGACCAAGAAAATATTGCATTTAAGGTATGTAATATTTTAGACCTGCACATTTGGACCTGTATTCCCTTCACATCTGCCTATAAAATTCCCTGCACATATGGAGTTGAATCTATATGACCAAGTCATTTGTTGTTTGCTACTCGTTGTCCCCATTTTTTTACAAAAATATTGTCCACCCAAAATGTTTAGTTTCACAATAATAATCAAAACGATTTTGGGTATGCATTTGCAATATCAATTTTGCTTTGAAAAATGGAAACCACAACTGTGTTGAAATTGATTTTTGGTTCCTATTTGTAAGTTGATATTTTTGAACTATTTTGGGTACAATTGTTGATGTTTACACACTATTTTGGCTTCAGAATATTGGTCAATGCTTCCAATTTTATCTAGGAAAAAATTGATGAGCTAATGCTAGAAAATCCAGACACTGCATCAGATATATCTCCAAATGATCTAATTGGTGTCGTTTTTGGAATGGTACATCCAAGGAGGGGCACGAGAGGTGGATCCCAGACCACACACCAGTTCTCAATAAGGGAGAAGCCTAGATCATGAGAGTCCATGCGTGTGGAGTGGATGACGCGTTTAGGCGTAACACAAGTATAGAGCCATTGGAAAGGATGCGACCTGTGAGGGTCACGTTCCAGTGGTGAGCTGCATGCATGGCACGTGAACAACTGGGGCGCTCCCAAGATGGGCGACCAAAGAGATCATGTGCACGAGGAGACATCCAGGTGGTCATCCTATCAGAGGTTGCACTCTAGTTAAGGAACTCCACGTGTTAGGTTATCCTAAGAGTGGGTAATTGTGGCGTTGGGGCCCACCCCCTCAGGAAGCCCATTTTGGGTAATGGAAACAATGGAAACCCTAGTTTCAGTCTATATAAAGGGAAGTAACAAACTTGGCAAGGTACGCTATTCATTTTGCGCCGCTTAACACACACACAATTATACTCTTACGTTACACAGTTTTGGTGTTTCCTAGCCCTAAGATTGACTTGAGCGTCGGAGTGCAAACGACCTCTAGGGCGCCTTTTGCCTTTATGTTTTCAGGCATTCATCAAAGGAAAAGCACGTGCGAGCGCATGGATTCTGGACGTGAGAGTGATGTAGACGCATAAAGACATTTTAGGTCAACCGACAGGAACATTTGGCGCCCACCGTGGGGCACGATACAAAACATTGTCCCACCAGCAAGAACCAGACAGATCCAGAAGATGAGAAGTACGAGGCAAGGACTTGTTGCACCAAACAGGGGCGAAGGCCTCACCCTGCAACAGGTTATGGAGGCGATGCAGACCCTTCAAGAAGAGGTGGCTGCGTCAAGAGCAAACCAAGAACGCATCCAGGCTGATTTGGCGGCATCACGGGCAACGAGCGGAGAACTGCGTCGTTCGAATGAGGAACTGCACAAGGATATGCAAAATCACGTAGGCGAACGTGAGGAAGAAGATCAAGAACCTGCAACGCCGCCCAGGGAGTTCCCGATGTTGTTATCGCAAGAAATCATGGATGTCGTGATACCAACCACGCTTGTAAGGCCCAAAGTTACCTTCACTAGTACGGAGGACCCGAAGGCCCATCTCACGACTTTCCATACGCAGATGATGCTGGTTGGGGGCTCCGATGCGGTGAGATGCAAGCTGTTCATGAGCACCCTGGTGGGAACAATGATGAGCTGGTTCATCAGCCTCCTTGATGGCCATGTGACGTCATTCCCACAGCTTACAAAGCTGTTCAGGGCACAGTACATCGCGAATCGAGCTCCCCCACCTATATCTTATGATTTCTTTGACATAAGACAATATCAAGGAGAGTCGTTGAAGGAATTCCTCCACCGATTTGGAGCACAGGCTATGAGGTTGAACCTCAAGGACGAAAGGATGATGGTGCACGTGTTCAGGAAGGGCATTGTGCCAGGCCCCTTCAGTGAATCACTTATCAGGAACCACCCTAAGACCTTCGCCGAGATAAGGCGTCACGCGGTGGCTCATATTGCGGCAGAAGGGGAATTTAACGAGAAGCGTACGTGCGTGGTTCCCACGCACCCGCGTGCATCAGGTTGACCTCAGCCCTTAAGGGTGCATGAAACCCCCGCGAAGCAGCAGCCCTATACCAGGGAAGCCTCAAACCAGGGGGCGTGAGAGGGAGAACGTGCCACCAAGGCACGACTTCGTGTTAGAATTGAAGGACCTCATCGCTATCCCCAACGTAGCGGAGAGGCTGAAGGTACCCCCGAAGACCGACAAGAAGCTCGTGCCCAACAAGAACGCTTGGTGTGAATTCCACCAAGTATTCGGTCATCCCATACGCAACTGTTTGGTGCTGGGACTCTAGCTAGATGAGTTGGTGAAGAACGGTTTCCTGAGGGATTACTTGCAAGAAAAGCAAGGGACCGAGGACATGGCAGTGATAGACGGTGGCACGGGGCATGAAGTTCCCGTGCATGGTGAGATTCACACCATCGCGGGAGATTTTTCGGGAGGAGGTTGTACCGCCTCTCAGCGGAGGAGGTACGCACGAGCAGTGATGACGATAGAAGCACGAAGAGCCAATGATGCTTTCGATGTCGACCTTGTCTTCACCAAGGGCGACCTTCAAGATGTTGTTCCCCATGACAACGACCCGACGGTGATCTCAGTGGTAACTGCAGGAAGGAAGGTGCACCATGTACTAGTGGATCAGGGAAGCTCGGCAGACGTAATGTTCTGGATGACTTTCAAAAGGCTGCAACTGTCCCCTGACATGATAAGGCCCTATGATGGCTGCCTGTACGGTGTCGCGGGAGACCAGATGGAGGTGTGCGAACACTTAGAGCTGAGGACCACCTTCAGGGATGGTACCGCGTCCCGTACAGAGAGCATCAAGTATCTCGTCGGCAATGCCTCCTCCGCTTATAACATGTTGTTGGGTAGACCTACGCTAAATAGGTTGGGGGCGGTGTCGTCGACAAGGCACATGAAGATAAAGCTCCTTGACTTGGTAGGAAAGGTGATTACCATCAAGTTAGATCAGAAGGAGGCCAAGAGATGTTACGAGAACAACCTCAAAACAAAGAGAGAGGTATTCATGGTCACTACACGACCACCGTACACAGAGGAGATCACCCACCCCGAGGTCAATTGCACCGAAATCGTCTGGACCAAAGCAGAGATTGCCTGCGAAAAGATAGCCCAGGAGAGCAGATCTGATCCATTTGGCGATCCAGGGGAAAGAGAGACTAGAGGAAAGGTCTCCAAGCTTAGCAACACCCTCGACCAAACGGCGCAGGATCTGAATGTCAAGGTTCGACCTGTCCACCAGAGGACGAAGGAACGACACCTAATTTTCTTAGAAGGTCTATTCGCAAAGATAGTTGAGTACAGGCTGAAGTCGAACCCCAAGAAGTGTGTGTTCGAAATAAAAGCAAGGAAGTTTCTGGGTTTCTTACTCACTGAGCGTGGTATGAAAACAAACTCAGGAAGGTGCGCACTGACAAGGCGTATGTCTTTCTTGTCTGGATTTGCACCAGTCGGACGAGGGGGCGACCTCCCTTACCAAGAGTGTAAAGAGACGTTAATCAGGCTGAAGGAGTACTTAGCCAGCCCTCCAGTCCTGTGCAAACCGCTGCCAAGCACGCCACTTAACTTGTATTTAGCGGTGATCAATCAGGCGATCAGTTCAGTCCTTGTTCAAGAAAAGGACCAAATTCATAAACTCATATGCTTGGCGGCCTCCCTTACCAAGAGTGTAAAGAGGCGTTCATCAGGCTGAAGGAATACTTAGCCAGCCCTCCAGTCCTTTGCAAACTGCAGCCAAGCACGCCACTTAGCTTGTATTTAACGGTGATCGATCAGGCGATCAGTTCAGTCCTTGTTCAAGAACAGAACCAATTTCAGAAACTCATATGCTTTGTGAGCAAAGTATGGCAAGGGCCTGAGGAAAGATACCAGGTACAGGAGAGGGCGGCCCTGGTGGTCCCACATAAGCTATCTCCTAGGTGGGTTGGTCCTTTCAGAGTGACAGAGGCCCTTGGGAACAAAGCATACAGACTTGAGACGTTGGAAGGAGGCGCGATTCCTCACACATGGAATGTGGCCAACTTCAAGTTTTACTTCAGTTAAGAAATAACATTGTACATTGTATTAGGGGACACTCTTTTTCCCTTATAAGAGTTTTTTAATGAGGTCACCCAATAAATTTCGATTGAAATATTTTCTCGAGTTGTGTACAATGCAGTTAGGAACTTGTTTTCCTTGCGTTATAGGTCTCGTGAGTGGAAAGGTAGGTTCGTAGAGAACACCTTCCCCCTCGAGTGAGAACGCCAAGGTTGAACGAAAAAATTCACCAGATAAATCCTCCTCGCCCCTTGAGCGAAGCTGAGGTCAGTTAGGAATTTGTTTTCCTTGCGTTAGAAGTCTCGTGAGTGGAAAGGTAGGTTCGTAGAGAACACCTCCCCCCTCGAGTGAGAACGCCAAGGTTGAACGAAATAGTTCACCAGATAAATCCTCCTCGCCCTTGAGCGAAGCTGAGGTCAGCCAAGGAATTATGTCCCTTGCATTCGAAGTCTCGTGAGTGGAAAGGTAGGTTCGTCAAGAACACCTCCCCACTACGAGGGAGAACGCCGAGATTGAAAGGCGCTAGTAGAAGCGTCGCGGTGCCAGGCAACACGAGTTAGCAATTGAGTAAAATAAAATAGCAGTTTTCAGTCAGATCAAGCTTAAGGAAGTAAAAGTAGCTAGACATCCAAGAAAGTAAATTGCAAGCGGACAATAAACTGTTCGTTTGACAACCAAGTACAAGCTAAAAAGGAAGAATCCTTGGAACAATTTGCCCGTTTACAACACGGTTTGATACCGCGAAGGGTGAAGCGTCCATCTCGGGGTGCACACAGGAAACCTGAGTGAGGGCGTCCTCGAACCCCGCGTCGTAAGCATCAATAGCATCTCTGGTCAGCTCAATCTCGGCTTCTTCGAACCTCTTGGCTTGTTGGAGGAGCTCAGCCTCAACACGATCCAGCTGCACTTCTCTATTTATGGACCTTTCTTCAAGCCTCGCCATCTTGGCTTTGGATGCCTCAGCTGCCTCTTCCAACTCAAAGACCCGGATTCGCAGGGGCAGGATTTTTGCCTCCAACTCGACAGCCGCTTGGCACTTTCCTTTTTAGATTGGCGGAGGCTAGTCAACTCTTGCTTCAGTGTGGCCTCACGGGTAGCAAACGAACGAGCCAGCAGGGCCGTTTCTTCCTTATCTTTGGTCTCTACCAGCGCCACCCTCGCCTCAGGCTTAGTTATGAGGGCATTGGATTGAGCAAGAAGAGTCCCAAAGTTGAGGCTCAGCCTTTCCCTCGCAGTGGTACCATTCGAATCCACCGTCATCTTTAGTTGGAAGCCTTTTAGGGCATGTTGCAGGACAACGGGTAGTTCGAGGGCAGGTGAAGCTGCAGGAGCACTCGTCCCACCGTCTTCAAGTGCGAAGAGGTCAAGGAACGAGGGAGCGCTTGGCGTTCAGTTTCAGGGCGATGCCGAGCGACCGACAGTGGAGGAATGGGAGGTCGTCGCCGTCGTAGATCTAAGCCTTTTAAAGATTGGCCCCTCAGTGGAGTCCTCATCAGATTCGATCTCCACTACCTTTTCGTAAGGAAATAGAGCGAGAGATGCTTGGGCTGCGGCAAGAGGAACCACGACTATAGGAGTGGAGGGAGTAGGCGAGGGCGCAACAGTGGCAAAAGCGAGGGCATGAAGGCTAGAGGTGCCCGCACCCCCGGGCGTCCCTCGACGGCCAGTAAGGATATCAGCCAGCTTGGCCCGTTTCTCCTCATTCTGCACCATCCCTGCGTGCAAATTTCATAATACAAGAGATTAGGAATCCAGACACAGGGGTAAACATGCGAGAATAAAGGGGCAGAATGCGCAAGCATAACAGTACGATAACAGACACAACCATGCAAGACAGGGTGAACAATATAGCCTTTGAGACCCTCATCAGTAGAACAGTGTTGAACACCGCTCCTAGGCGAGTAAGGACCAGACGGACGATCAACAAGAATCAGTTCCTCGAGGGTCCTGGGTTTCTTGAACCCTAACTCAGGGAAACCCACACTCGAAGGAAACCTAGGGAGATAGAGGAACGAAGTGAAAACAGGGAAAGCTTAAAATGCAAGGAGTTTAAACAGTCCCAAGCGATTATCAAGCATCAGAATCAATAGATAAGTGCGATCAGCGGTTAAAGTTCGTACCTTTTGATCGGGTAGGATGAAGGTTCTGGAATTCGTAGGGAAACGTGAGAGCGCTCGAGGAAGAAACGAAGCAATCAAGGGTGTTTCAGAGAGTGATGGAACATTGATTGGACGCGCGCGTTTTCGAATATTTAACGTAAACAAAGAAGCGTAAGCGACATTAAGCCCTGACCGTTGATCAAAACACGTGTGCGCAATTAAGACAGACTCAAAGAAACGTCACTTTGTTGCACTATTCACGTCCTGTCATACAGAGTCACGTAGGTCACCAAGGGCAAGAACTTGGTCTCTTCGCTGAACAAGTTACAGCTCGAGACTAGGGGGCTTGTGTACCGACCAGTCCTCGGGCGTCGTTGACCACTAGTGATGTTGGAGCCACGTAAGCGGGGTCCCGCGAGCGGCGTGGGCCAGTATCTCGCAAGGCACGTGCGCCAAGGAACCAAAATAGTGGTAAGACATCGGTCACCAGGATGTATCGACGTGTAACTAGGCAGTGTGGAGAGGTCAGACATCGGGACTCGAACAGTAGAGCTGGGCCATGAGAGGTGGATCCTAGACCACACACCAGTTATCAGTAAGGGAGAAGCCTAGATCACGAGTGTCCATTGTAAGAAAAGATGGCTTTAAACTAGAGGGGGGGGGGGGGGGGGA
>Ga0123342_1007162_pt1 | contig 14932 bp, 8 predicted proteins | sample Turbeawhitnodule_FD_89960 | JGI IMG/M metagenome (GOLD analysis project Ga0123342, IMG submission 89960) | Root nodule microbial communities of legume samples collected from Mexico - Turtle bean Mexico white nodule | ecosystem: Host-associated > Plants > Roots > Nodule | place: Mexico: Nepantla...
TTCCTCCTTCAAATGCAAGCACCGGTAAAAATGCTATAGCTGGTCCTTTTATGTCCACAAGAAAGTTCTGCACAGAAATAAATCGAGATTTTATCATAGGAAAAAACCCAGATCTAGATGAAACATATTTGAATTATTTTCAAGCAACTATAAAAAAGTACAACAGTTGACACAAAACCAAGCAATCCATTCATTTTCTGTTACATTGGTAAATTCCTTTTTAACCATTCAATTGACATTTATATGTTATTAGTTAAGATGAAGCCACATTTGATTATCAACGACTTTGTAGAAAGTCTTAGAATTTGGATCTCAACCCCCAAAATCAATTTGTAAGATGAGACCTTCACTTCACGTATATTCTAGATTTTAACTATATCACTGGTTGATGTTGGACTACACCACTCTTGAGGCCGCTATTATGACAACCCGAAAGGGACTGCAACTAAGGCAGGCTAGGTGTGAGTGCAATTAAGACAATTGTCTAACAAAAAGAAAACAAGTAAACAAGAGAGAAAGCAATCATAAACAATGTTATTAGTCTCTTGCTTTTTCCGTTATTCCATTACTTTTGTTCCTGGTTTGCTTTCTTGACATGTGTCTTTGTAGGAAAAAAACTAATGGTTTTGGAGAAGGGTAATGCCACCATGTCATGGCTAATTCTCTTTTTCAGTCCTTAGTCCTCATTAACAACTTAAGACAGTTAAATACTTACAAAAAACTTAAGCAAACAAGAAAGCTTGAAAAAAAAATTTAGAAAATTCCTTACATCTGATCTGCTGTCTACAACAATTCCAAGTACAGAATCCTCTGCATATGGCACATACTGAAAAAAATTGAACAAAATCAGAGTATGGACAAAAAAAGATAGCACTGTTCAGTAGAAACATTAAAATCCTACTCTGTAGAACAAAGGAAAATTACATAACATAATCCAATGCTGAAAATAGAAAATGAAATTTATAGGCATTATAAAATAGTTTTCTGCAAGAATACAAACTGTTATTCACCTTAAAGCAAGAACTTAATTCCCACATGATATTGAATATGTATGAAACTATGAACTGAAATGGTGCTCAAAACTACACATATTTAGCCTAATTTCATGATTGCAATTAAAAATTTACATAACTCAAGAGGGCGTAAAACAGACCCAAGGCAAACATAGGTAAAGTTCTTCCACAAATTTCATGACAGATATTACCTTCCAATGTGATAACAAACAAATTTTGATACTTACAAATGACATTACACTGAAAACTAAAACAGTTGATTTGAGGATATTATTCCCACCATCTTTGGTTTTAGCCATCTTGTTCTAGATTAAAATCATATTAGCCCCTTCTACTAAAAATGCTCCATTAGTCCATGAAAGATAAACACATGCTTTATTTGAAGTCGTTTATTTACTGCTATTTGACAGCGAATTCATATAGCACTAAGAAAGAATCATATTAACCAGTAGCAATGAAAAATCTGTATTGTCCTGTCAACCAAAGCCATGCCTTTACACTTTAATACACAGAACATGACCACAGCATCATACTCACCCTCTTCTGAGAATTTTCAACCCAGTATTTATTGGGCTTTGAGAAACTTAGTCTGCCAGCCTTCATTACAGAAATTGCATCACAGTCCTAGAAAATTGACACAGATGAGAATCAATATATTTAACAGGCTTGAATAGAATGAAAAAATGCAAGAACTATCATCATCCATACTTTGAAGAGATCAGTCAACAAATACAAAATAAAAAACAATACACCCTGAAATTTTACGCAAATGAAAATTGAGTTCCATATTACATCCTCCCTAAACAGAAGAAAAGCCACTTTATAATTTCTAAGAGAAATAAGCATTGTATTGACAAAATGATTTAAAAACTCAAGAGAGCCAGTGAATGTGCCGTATCTAACATATTATAAACTAGAAAAGAAAAATAAGACATCCTAAAATTAGTTATAGGTTGATAAGCACACAAACATAAGAAAAATCATCTCTTCAAAGGGAAGATAACCAAGCCACTTAAGTACTCCTTGGAACATGCCATGTTAGTTTATGTGAGACTTCAGCACCCGATAAGTCTCTGTCATTGTCCACAATTATGTGTGTGTGCAAGTGAGAGACAGGAATCAAATGTCAAATTGTCAATGAATGTTCTAAATTTTAAAAGAACCAAAGACCTACCTGTCGTAGACCACCTCCAAGTTTAATTGTCTGGTTTGTCATGCTAGACAGGTCAAGAATCACATCTCCAGGGCACTATACAATCATTGACATAAATTATAATTAGCATAAAAAGCAATGCTCAGTGTTGTATCCATACCCAACAGAGATTGACAAGGGCTTGAACAAAGGACAAACACTCACCACTAATTGATCCACTAAATTTGCAGAGTAGCTGGAGGGTTTTGTTTCCATTTATTAGAACAGAAAGGAAGCAGAATAAATGACGCTTGACTAGGAAGAAGTTCCAATCCAACAACTTGTAATTTGTACTGTGAAAATCATCCAACATTCAAATGTAAGTTTTCACATTCCAGCTAGCAACAAAATTTCGTTGATTTCGACTTGAGAATCACATGAGTAAAATTATCATTCAATCACATGAAAGAACGCAGAAAATCAATTTCATTTGAAAAATTTCAAAATGGTTGTAACATAATGCCAGCAGAAAACATCTCACATTATATTTAATAAAAAAAATATAATTTATATATTTTAAAACAATAACAGAATTAAAGATACCTAGAATTGTTGCCAGAGAAGAGGAGCAGTGTTTGCTGCCTCAAAACAGTGTGCGCAAAGCAAGTGAGTCGCAATATAGGGTTTGGTTTTGGTTGTGAAAAATCACAAAATTGGAAAACCCATAATTTAAATAGATACCCTCTTGAAATTATTTTTAATTAGGTTTTCCATTAAAATTTATTAACAGATAGAAGATAGAAATCTAACAACTTTAGGAGAATTTTTTTATGTATCTGATAGAATATTTTAAACATATCATGCATATTAATACTATTTAAAAAATATCATTTTCAAGAAAATAATATTCAAAGGGATAAAAAAAATTATAACCAAAGGCTTCAACATCCTATCTACTCTAATATACCAATAAGAGTATCAGGCTCAATAATATAAATATATATATATATATATATATTGCACAATAATGTAACAAAAATTTAAAAATAATATTATAATTCTACCTGAATATGATAGGTTATACGTTTTTGTCTTAAATATAATTATTTGAACTAATTCTAATCAAATTATCATAAATATATATATATAGATATATCACCAATTACTATATCTACAATATAATACTTGTATATAATATATTGCCCATCAATGTAACATAAAATTCTCAAAATAATATTATAATTCTAATTGAATATGATGTGTTTGGTTATATATTTTTGTCTTAAGTATAATTACAACATTAAACTAATTCTAATAAAAATCATAATATATATATATAATAAGGATATATTACCAATTATATCACGTATCTACAACATAATACATGTATATAATATATTGTACAACAATTTAACATAAAATTCTCAAAATAATTGTATAATTCTAGTTAAATATGATATGTTATACTCTTTTGTTTTAAATATAGTTATAAAGGTTCAGTAAAAAATCATCATAAATATATATATATATATATATATATATATCAATTAAATCATATTATTAAAATAATATGATGAATTATAATTGAATTTGTAGGAATTTTCATCCAAATCTTAATGAAAGCATACAATTAATCACTTAAAAAAATTATATTAAGTATATCTTAAAAAAAATTAATCCTTGACTCATAGAAAACTTTATTAATAAAATCCAATCTTATTTTCTTATATATGAGTGGTTTCTTGCATATCTTTATGTACGGGTGATTACTTGCATAATGGTAACAGAAGAATCTTTCTTATTCATTATCACATGAAATCTTATATATTTTTGTGATTAGATTATTGGTGTGAAGTATAAGATATCACACTCTCTTAATGCCTTTATGTTTAATAACAAAATATTATGACTTAATACCATCATAGATATCACGATCATTAAAACATAAGAAAAGAATACTAAATTGTGTTTTTCTAAAATTTTCATAATGTATATCGTCTCATAGTAAGTGATCAAACGATCTGTCAAAAATATTTTCAGAGATTGTTTACAAATATTTAATTCTTTCACTATTCTAGTTTAGTAATATACAATGAACAAAGACAAGAGAAAGAAACATTTACTGTACAAGTTTTATATTGGTTCGCCTAATATTGTAGACTACATCCAATTTTCAATCAACAGATTGAGTTTCACTATGTTGAATATTGTTATAAGTTATAAACTGAGTATTATTTGGAACACAACCACTCATCGCTAAAACTCAAGTATTACCTATTAGAATGAACTTAGGGGAGCCTGGAGACGCCGCCATATTCCCTCATACTATAATAGGGAGTTGATGGACAACCTCCAAAAACTCCAACAGAAGAGTATGAGTGTAGAGGAGTATAGGCAAAAGATGGAGCTCTACATGATGAAAGCTTTTATTAGGGAGGAAGAAACCACCACCATTTCTAGGTTCCTTAGTGGAATCAGTCTTGAAATAAGAGACAAAGCAGAACTTTTGCCCTACAGGGACTTGAATGACTTTATCTAACTTTGCATAAAAGTTTAGCAACAAAGTTTGAGAAAAGGATCAAGTCGCAAGGAGAGTTCTTACTCTGGCTCCTATCCCAAGAAGGAGTATAAGAAAGAAATGGGGGATAGTTTCTCTAAAGATAAATCTAAGATAGAAACTTTCAAAAGCCTAGAAAGAGGAAAAGGTGTGCCCACTACCCACACCCGCACTGGAGGTATACAATGTTTCAAATGTATTGGTTGAGGTCATATAACATCCCAATGTCCAAATAGGAGAACCATGATCATAAGGAGCAAAGATGAATATAGCAGCCAAGAAGATGAGTCTAGTAGGGGAGAAAAAAAAGAAAAGTGTGAGAGAGAATATCCTTGTGAGGGGGAATTATTGATGATTAGAAGAACCCTCAACAATCAACCTAGAATGAAGCATGAAACACAAAAAGAGAACATCTTTCATACAAGATGTAAAATTTTAGAAAATATTTGTTCTCTCATTGTGGATAGTGGCTCTTGCTGCAATTGTTGTAGCACTGGTTGAAAAGTTTGATCTACAAGTTATACCCTACCTTAAACCTTATAAATTACAATGGATGAATGAAGATAGGGATTTAACTATTGATAAGCAGGAAAAAGTCAGCCTTTTTGCGGGGAACTATAAAGTTAATGTTTTATGTGATGTAGCATCCATGGAATTCGGCCACATCTTATTGGGAAGACCATGGCAATTTGATAAGAAAACCTCCCATGATGGTCTTACCAACAATATTACTTTTACTCACAAGGAGAAAAAGTTTGTACTTTATCCATTAACACATTCACAAGTGGTAGAGGACCAAGTACAAATGAATATGAAAAGAGAGAATAAAAAAATCGAAAATCAAGGGATAGTCCTTAGGGACAATACTAAGGCTTGGGAGAAGAGTTCTCTTTCCCACAAGGTCATTTAGATATAACAAAATCTTGAAAAAACTAAAGTTAAAAAAATACTTCTATCTAAACAACCTTCATACCTCCTTTTTTGTAAATGAGCACTTACATGCACTGTCACACTTTCAAAATCTAGTATTTTACCTCCTAAAGTCAAGAGTCTTATGAAAGAATTTGAAGATGTATTCCCTAAGGAAGGACCAATTGGACTTCCACCTTTTAGGGGTATAAAACATCAAATTGATTTAGTACCGGGAGCTAGTCTACCAAATAGATAGGCATGTAGGACTAATCTTGAAGAGACCAAGGATATAAAATCCCACGTTCAGGAATTTTGGAGAAAGGTTGAGTCCAAAAGAGCCTAAGTCTTTGTGTTGTACATGTTTTGTTGGTGCCTAAGAAATATGGCAAGTGGAGAATGTGTTGTGATTGTAGAGCCATCAATAACATCACCATCGAATGTAGGCATCCCATTCCTAGACTCGATGATATGCTTGATGAATTGCATGGGTCCATAATATTGTCCAAGATTGATCTCAAAAGCGATTATCACCAAATAAGAATCAAAGGGGGTGATGAATGAAAAACTACTTTTAAGACCAAGTTTGGACTATATGAGTGGTTAGTGATTACTACATAGAATTGATGACAAATTGGATGAACATGACTTAGACATTACTTGAACTTGATTCAAAAATTAAAATGAATCAACCAAATTGAAATGTACTAAATGAAAAATATAAGAAGACTCAAATAAAATGCAAAGCAATCGGTCTACTCAATAGAAAACCTGCAAATGCAAACAGAATAGCTCAAGAATAATTGAACATAATAGAATTTAAAACAAACATCATGGATTGATTAGTAAATTGAAATTGAAACAACAAGACAATCAATGACCACAATGAACAACAAGGAAATAAGAACAACACAAAAATTAAAAGAAGAGAAGGCACTTAGCTCTTGAAGAACCAAAGCTCTTGATACCAAATGATAGGTGCCTTCATCTGAATTGCTTTCTTTCTTGGAATTTTGGAGGGATAAACTAGTGGAGGAAGTGGATTAAGGAAAGCTCCAATGAAGCAATGATTTCCTTGTAGGTGAATGAAGAGTAGGAAGATTGTTTGGTTGGTCGTATCACTTGAAAAAATGAAGAAGAAGACCAAAGATGTCTATCCTATAAAGGTTTAGACAAGGGAGTGACTAGGCTAGCAACTTGGCAGCATAACACTCTAAAACTGATCTTATGAAAATGCGAGTCAAACATCTTTTTATACAGGCTAGAGGTTTGACCAATCTTACACAAATTTGAGAGGGAAAATTCAAACTAATTATGTTTGAATTAGGCACCTAAACTGAGTCACATTACAAGCATGTTCAAGTGTGCTTCATGTGACCTTTTTAGGTCTAAATGACTGACCTAGGTTAAATGTGGGCTTCAATGAAATCCTAATTTACCCTAGATTTCTTTATAGATACCTAACCCCAACCCTAATTCACTTAAGAAGATTTACAATTAAAATTCCTATTCAAATTTTAGCAAGAAAAAAAAATTCTACTCTAGAAAACTTATACTAGGTTATGAAATTTTTGAACATGTATAAAAGGGTGTCTCTGCCATCAGTAGTAGAGTCCTAATCTTCTTGTATCTTCCTTGCCATAGCCCTAGTGATTGGTCATGAATTGAGCCTTCTGCCATCAAGAATGCTTACAAAGAAATATAATGAAGGAAGTCTTTCCTAATACTAAAGAGCAATTGGACCTCTCAAATTTATTTGAGGAAGTTATACATCATCACATTCCAAAGACAGAAGAGGAAGATAAAGTCCAATAGGAGGTGGCTATAGAAAAAGATGCATACAAACCAGGGCAACCCATAATGCTTAGAGATGTTAAATTGCAAATAGGGTTGAAGACAAAAGGGTCAAGATTATGGGTTATCAAAGAACTCAAGACTAATGGAATCGTTGAACTTGAAAGCCCATACTCAAGAATTACTAAAGTTGTAACCAGAAAATTGTTGCAACAAATGTGTTGTTCACCTTGAAAGAAACATGTAAAGTTATATGACATTAAACAAGAGCTTATTGGGAGGCAACCCCGTACATATTTTTACTTTTTTGATGATTTGTAATTTTTGTTTTAAATTTTACTTCTAAAAACCTTGTTTTTATGCAGAGAAACTAGCCCAAGCGTCATATGTCTCGCATAGGCAAGTTTGACGACGTAAATCCAATTTTTTTGTGCAGGGAACCTTGCCCAGGCACAATATATCTCTCCTAAGCAAGGTTGACGAAGTAAAATCAATATTTTTGGCAGGGAACCTCGCCCATGCGTAGAGTATCTCACCTAGGCGAGTTAAGTTAAAAAAATATTGAAAAAGTAAATAAATAAAAAGTTATCTCTAGAGTAAGCTCGCCCATGTGAGACAAATCTTACTTAGGCGAGATTCCACTTATACAATCTCTCTTGAGTAAGACGTATAGTCGTTTGAGCGAGTTTGACGGTCTAAAAGTATGAAGGCAATCCAACCCTTACATGCCTTCAGAACACTTTGAAGCTTATGTAGCTTAGTCTGGGGACAAGTTCTACTATTCAAGGGGAAAATCTAGCAAATGAAGAGTCATCTACAACTGTAGATGAAGACTTTAATAGCTGGATGACTTCCTAGGAAGAGAGGATTGAGCAAAAAATTTAGGGTTTAGACTTTTATAGTTTTCTTTTTCTAGTTTTCTTTTCTTTTCAATTATTAAAATTTGTTTTATTTATTTATTTTGGTTTATTTTGTTATTTTGTTATTTTGTTTTAAATGGCTTGTATTGGTATTCTTGAATAATTTTCTTTGTTTATTTTGTTATTTTTATGTTTTGAATTATTTTTCTTGAATCAATTTCAGTTTAATCTAATTGTTGAGTAGTTTTCTAGTTTTATTTTTCTTAAATAAATAAGAAGTGTAATATTAAATTTGAATTGTGGAAAAAAGAAATTTGTGTTTAAATATTAAATAGTGAAATGAATTAGACACAAATTAAAGAAAATATGATTGAATCCTTATTCAAATGCAGTTGAAATGGTGATACATGAAAATTTAACAGGATGATTGATTAGAACAGAGAATGACAAAAGAATAAGGAATGAGACCACTTAAACCAAGTGAGTGTGTGAACCTTAAACAGTTTTGAGAATTTTACTGATGAATTATCAGTTGTGGTTGTTTAATTTTTGTTTTATGTTACATCATAAAAGAGCATGAAGATGATTGAGAGAATTGTGTTAATTAGAAACCCAAGGTCAAATAGTCAACCTTTATCTTATTATAATTCTTTTTTTTATCCCCTTTTAGGCAAGAATTTTGTTATTATTGCACCCTAAATCTTTAATGATATATTTTCCTACACATTGGCATGTTTAAGGAAGGATAACATAAATGCAATATATATAGAAAAGGGAATGGTTGGTTCTAATTGTTGAAAGTTCAAATAATTGGAAATGGGAATAATCTATTCCTATTGATGAAAAAAAAAAAAAGAGAAAGAAAAGTTCATGTTAAAATCATGAATAAGTAAAAAGAAAATGAGGAATAGTGTGAAGTCAAAGAAACTGGTGATTAGATAACACATATGTACTATAATTGGATTGTATGTATGTTCTTCTTCTTTAAATGTGTATTTTGTTATCTAAAAAATCAATACTTTGTGGAAGTTCAACCTCATTACAACCACTTCCGTAGAAGCATGCACACAAATTCCAAACATCCACGTTTTTTATTTAAATAAAAATTAAAAGAATAAAGGAAAAGAAAGAGATTGTGAGAAAGGAGGTCTTTTTCTTCATACAATCTCATGTGTCAACGATGGTGTCACAGTAATAACAATTGAAGAATGAAGAAGAGAAGAAGAAAAGAAGAAAATAAGGTAGCCACGATGAGTTACAGAGTCATTATCTCATATTTCTCTCATCCTTCAACTTCGTGCTTCATTCCATTACCGCGCCAAACCTGCACATGCACCTCCTCCATCACCGTCATGCAATCGATTAAAGGTGCCACCGGTAACGACGTCCTAGTAGAAAGAGAGAAGAAAGCACCATATGCATAAAATAAACCCTAAGCCCCAAAAATCTTAATCATTAAAGGAGAAAGAAAAGAAACATAACTTACTTAAGAGTGACTTCGTTATGTTAATAAAGGAATTGTGGGAGATAAGGAGCGAAAAACACAATAGGAGATAGACAATATATAAGGAGCGCGAAATTCTTATGGAGGGTGTGAGAGTGGACTACTGGCGCGAGACTTCAAAGAAAGCGGGATTGTGAAAGAAAAAAAGAAACTTATTATGTCATTTAAAATACTAACTGAGATAGTATGTGTTTTTTTATATAATTTATAATAACATGTGACATAGTAAATTTCATCTTATTTACAATTTTGTCATCCCTACATTTACTATGACATGTGGATTAGACTTGTCATAGTAAGTCGTCATTGATTCTCATTTTTGTACTAGTGTGTCTATGACGATCTTTGGGCCAAAACAATCAAGAAATGACATAAATGTTTATCACAATCCATTGATTGATGATTTTAGATTATTCTGGGATGAGGGAGTTGAATTCTTTGATGCATTTTTTCATATGCGTGCCATATTATTTTTTACTATTAATGATTTTCCTGCATAAGAAAACTTGTTAGATTATAATGTTAAGGGTCATAAAACATGTCTTGTATGTGAAGTAGAATCATCATATCAATAATATAAATATGAAACGAATATAATATATCCTTGACATTGAAAATATTTAAAAAGTTTCACCCATAATATAGATCGAGAAAAAAATCTAATGAACATCAAGATGAAGAGATTTAGTCTACTCAATTAACTAATGTTGAGATTTATGAAAAAGTAAAGAACATTAATGTTATCTTTGGAAGAAATGAAAGAGGGCAACTATAAAAAAACATATGGAAGAAGAAGTTCATTTGGTTTGATTTTCATATTAGTGCAAGTTACATGTCAAATATTGTATTGATATAATGCATGTGGGTAAAAATGTTAATGATAACTTATTAGAACATTTCTCAACATTGAAGAGAAGACCAAGGATAATGTGAAAATTCGTTTGGATTTGATTGAAATGATTTCCACCAATGGAACTAGGTGAGCATACATATTTGTCTCCAACATGTTACACTTGAAAAAAAAAAGATAAAAAGTTTGGGTCAATGTATTAAAGGTGTGAAAGTGTTATAAAAATACTTTTTAAATGTAAAGAATTTTATATTTATAAAATATGAAACTAGTTGACATGAAGTCTTGTGATTAGTGGTGGAATCTTGTCCAAAAATTTTAGACATTATAATTCAATTGTTTTCATTTTTAATTCAATTTATATTAAATTTATTAATCATCACAAGTTGGAAGAACTCAAATAGGAGATTATGTTATCTTGTGTCAATTGTAGATGTTTCTCCCCCTTTTTTTTTGACATCATGGTGCCTTTTCTTGTTCATTTAACTAGAAAAATTATATTTTGTAGGTCAATTTATCTAAGATACAAGAATCCAATTAAGTGTTATATTAAGATTTTGATTACGCATGCGAAAAATCAATATCATTTGAAAGCATATATTGTTGAAATGTACATTACAAAATAAACTATTGAGTTTTGTTCATAATACATGTAAAAAAAAACAAATCTTATAGGCCTTCTTGACAATGCTTGGCATATTGAGTAATCCACAAATAAATGTTCTCAAGGTATCGTGACCAAATATGAGAAGAGTGCTCCAAACACATTTGTATATATTGAATAACATGGATGAGCTAATAACTTATCTTTTTGCCCATAAAACCATTTTGAAGGAGAATAACCGTAAACAATTCGAGAAGTGGGTGTTGATGGAATATAACAAGACTTTCACGGTATTGTTCGTATATGAAATCATGAAAGATTTTATAGCATATGAAACATTAACATAAATGACAAATGGACTAAAGTTTAATGTTTTATGTTGTTCTGGACACGAAATTAATAATTGTTCATTCTATACAAAGTATTTGGATAACAAGATTATAATATAATAATAACATCACTCTTGAGAAAGTGCCGATGAAGTTCTCTACTTAAAAAGATTAAAAACCAGTTGTTGGATCACTATAAGAAATTTGCTATTGACATACCAATTATTACATACAGACTCAAATCCATATGTAAATTGAACATTACATACGAATTTTACATACAGACTCAAATCCGTATGTAAATTAAACATTACATACATACGAATTTTGATCCGTATGTAAAGTGAGCATTACATACGGATTTAGATCCGTATGTAAAGTCAGTGTTACATACGGATTTTTATATACGGATATGGATCTGTATGTAAAGTTAGCATTACATATGGATTTTTACATACGGATTTAGGTTAAATATTTTTAATAATTGTAATAATAATAATATTGATATTAGTGATAATATTAATATTAATATTTTTTTAATATTAATATTAATACTTTTATTAATATTTTTATTTTTAATAATATTAATATTTTTATTTTTAATAATATTAATATTTTTATTAAAATTAATACTTTTATTAATATTAATATTAATAATATTATTAGTAATAATAATATTAATAATAATAATATTAATAATATTTAATAATATTTATAATATTTAATAATATTAATAATATTTTTAATAGTAATAAATTTATAATATTAATAATATTTAATAATATTAATAATGTTTATAATATTAATAATATTTAATAGTATTAATAATTTTAATAATATTAATAATATTTAATAATATTTACAATATTTAATAATATTAACAGTAGTTAATAATATGAATTACATAAATGATATTAATATTTATAATATTTATATTATTTATAATATTAAGAAAAGTTAATAATATTATTAATGTTAATAATATTAATAATATAAATAATATTAATAATAAAAATTATAATATGAAATGGTTAAAATTTTTTGACAACTGAAGAGATTTGGTTTGTCTATTTTTAAGTATAAGTGTGATAATTATCTAGTTGTATTTAACTTGAATTAAGTAATTACTATGAATCTTGATTTAATTTTCTAACACACAAAAGTTATGATTAAAAATTCAAGAAAACTTACCATTGAAAACAAATTTAAGAGATTATACACTATAAAGAAAATTGATTTTAAGAAAGGATTCAAATTCCTCGATAGTTTTTTTTATCAATAGATAGTAACAACCATAAATTTTAAAATTATTTATATAAATCCGTCGATAAAAATTATCAGTAAATTTATTGTTGTTAGTAAATCTATTACAGATAATATAATTTCATCGATAAAATTTGTAAGTAAAATTATTATTGATAAAATTAGTTATTTTTAATTTATATTAATTTTTTTTTCAGAAACTAGTATTGGACTAAGATTGGCCATTTTAATAAAACATGATTGGGTTGCTTGTGTGAGTTTATATACCCAAATCTGATTAGGTTACCTATGTGGGTCTATATAATAATAATAATAAGCATGATTGAACCTAAAACATTATTGTTTACATAAAGGAATTTCAGGATTTTCTAAATGAGCTTCGCATAGTTGAGTGTCATGAGATTGTGTGTCGTGATCTCCTCTTTTTCAACACTTAGAATCCTCCTTGTCACACTCTGAAGGTTTACTTTTTTAACTTTCCTTTTTTTAGAGTTCATAGTAATATTTAATTTTCTCTTAATTCTCTCCACTGTGTTATATTTTGGTAGATGTATTTGACACATTTGGACAATCCGTTCAAATTAATTTGAAGTTCTTACTGAACAAATTCCAATATGTTTATGCCCATCAGTAATTATAAACGGATTATTCGTCGGTAATTACCAATAGATAATTATCGACAGATTTTTTACCATATTTTTTTTAATAAATTTTATTTACTAACGATATTTTGACATTATCATTAAATTTTGATCATCTTTAAAATATTTTTTTTTTTATTTGCTTTCAAAGGATGAGAAATATTTAAACACAACACACAAAATAAACATGAAAAAAGAAAAACAATCGATGCAAAATTGAAGAATATAGAACTAGAAGAAGTCAACAAGAAAATAATGGAGAAACCTTCGTCTTAATGATAAGTTCAATAAAAAAAAATAGTCACTTATCTTAGAATTATAAACCCTAAATCCTAAATCAAATGGCACAACTAAAAGCAGACTGGATAGATTTCTTGTTTCTGAAGAGTGGCTCCTTAATTGGCCATCCTATAATCAGTATACACAACCGAGAGTAGTGTCAGACCATTGTGTTATTGTGGCAAAGTCTTGGGTCAAAGATGTTAGAATATATGGCCTTAAACGAGAGGGGGGTGAATTGTTTAAAGGGGGGTTTTTTAAAACTTTTTAAGCTAGAACAAAATCCTTTGTATGAAATTCAATCAGAAATTCAGTTAGTCAAGATATAAAGCACAAAACAACAAAGCACCAGAAAAAAAAATCGGTTGTTTCTTCGAAACAATCGATTATTTATACTAGCAAAGCAATAACAACTGAATTTAAATGAGTTTGAGGGAAGAAAGAGATACACAAACAATTTATACTGGTTCACTCTTAAACTAAGAGCTACATCCAGTCCCCAGAAACCATTAGGCAATCCACTAAGCAATCAAATACAGATTACACACAAAACCACCAAAGAACTGACCTTGAACCCTTCACGAAACACACTTCCTTTGGCACAACACACACCAAGAATGTTGATCTTGACAACCTCAAGAGCACACAACACTCCTTGGCTTACAACACCAGAAATTACAAAGAATTCAGAATGAATTACACTTGTTTACAGAACAAACTGAAATCAATACATATGTAATCATATTCCACCATCTTTTAAGAAAACCAAAGTTGAAAAGTGAATGTTAAAAACTTGAAAACAATCTTTCACAACTGAAAAAATCAAATCTATTTTTCTTGTATGTTATAAAACATAAACAAACTATTTATAGCTTTCAAAGATTGATCAAAGTATTTAATACAGAAGCGTATTCACTTGAAAATCATTTAGAGCACACTCAACTAACAAAACAGAATTTTGTTAGGATTTTCAAACAAACAATCGATTGAAATCACGAAACAATCGATTGTTTTGGTTTGACAGCAAGTCAACCAACCAAAACAATTTTCAACCTTTTCAAAAACACATAAGACTAAAACAATCGGTTGTTTCGACAAAACAACAGGTTGTTTTTCACTTAGTTTGAAAAACACTTTAATCTTAAAAGATTTTAAAAACACTTTAGCTTTAGATTCAACAAAGAGTGGATTACACAA
>Ga0123342_1007163_pt1 | contig 14929 bp, 10 predicted proteins | sample Turbeawhitnodule_FD_89960 | JGI IMG/M metagenome (GOLD analysis project Ga0123342, IMG submission 89960) | Root nodule microbial communities of legume samples collected from Mexico - Turtle bean Mexico white nodule | ecosystem: Host-associated > Plants > Roots > Nodule | place: Mexico: Nepantla...
CCTGTTGTTTTGTCGAAACAACCGATTGTTTTACTCTTAGGTGTTTTTGAAAAGGTTGAAAACTGTTTTGGTTGGTTGACTTGCTGTCACACCAAAACAATCGATTGTTTCGTGGTTTCAATCAATTGTTTCTTTGAAAATCCTAACAGAATTTTGGTTTGTTAGTTGAGTGTGCTTTAAATGATTTCCAACTGAATACGCTCCTCTATTAAATGTTTTGACCAATCTTTGAAAGGTATATATGGTTTGCTTATGTTTTATAACAAACAAGTGAAACAGATTTGAGTTTTTCAATTGTAAAAGACTGTTTTCAAGTTTTGAACATTCACATCAAGCTTTGGGTTTTCTCAAGAAAGAGTGGAATAAGATTACATCTGTATTGATTTTAGATTGTTCTGTAAACAAGTGTAATTCGTTCTGAATATTCTGTAATTTCTAATGTTGTTGCCAAGGAGTGTTGTGTGCTCTTGAGGTGGTCAAGGTCAACATTCTCGGTGTGTGTTGTGCCAAAGTGAGTGTGTTTCTTGAAGGGTTCAAGGTCACCACTTTGGTGGTTTTTGTGTAATTTGTTTTGATTTCTTAATGGATTGCCCAGTGGCTTCTGGGGACTGGATGTAGCTCTTGGTTTAAGAGTGAACCAGTATAAATTGTTTCTGTATCTTTTTCTTCCCTTAAACTCCTTTAATTTCAGTTGTTATTGCTTTACTGGTATAAACAACTGATTGTTTTTCTGGCTAACTGAAATTCTGATTTGGATTCACACAAAGGATTTTGTTCAAGCTGAAAAACTTTTCAAAAACCCCTCTTAAACAATTCACCCCCCCCCCCTCTCGTTTAAAGCCGTATATTCTAACTCATTTCATTTGTTTGATGACTCCAACACATGATCATTTGATCCTAGAGAACAAAAATAGTTTCAAAAGCAGGAATAAGGCTGATGTTTGAGATCAACCCTGTAGATCTGAGGACAAATCCTCTCAAGAAGGAGGGGATGATGGCAGAGCCCCCAGCTACAACTTCTACTAGAGGAAGAATCAGAAGAACACAAGAAGAATGGAACTCAGCAGAGACTCTTAAAGGGACATTCCTACATATCTTAGACCCTGTTCTAGTTATTAAATATTATAATAGAATATCATTTCTTGTAAAATAATGTTGACCTACACAACTAGGTCAAATAGTGTAGAAATTTGAATTGCATTTAACTAGACTAGGTTTAGGTTTAGGGCTTCTAAACCTACTTAGGCTTTAATTAGGCTTAATTATGACATATCTTAAACCCTAGGATGGTCACGAATAACCTGGAAGGTGCACATGAAACACATTGCCTTCACGTGTCAAGTGTGACTTCTTTCGGCGCCTATTTTCAAATGTTTCTATTTGAATTTTCCCACCACATTTGTTTAACCTTTGGTCGGCCTCCTTCACGTATAAAAGGATATGCTTGGCTCACGTTTTGATAGATAAAATATATGAGTGTTGTGCTGCCAAATTGCAAGCCTAAACACCCTATTGTTTAGCCTCTCTGGGATAGACACCTTTGGTCTCTTCTTCCACCTCTTCCAAGTGATATGGCTGAACTAATCACTCTCCACACTTTTCATCACAACTACAATGAATCCATGGATCCAATAGAGCTTTCCTTGACTCACTACTTCCATTAAACTTCTGCCAACTCTCACCCAATTTCATGAAAAACTCATTCGGATGAAGAAGATCCATATTTTATTTTCTATGTCTTGAATGATTGTACCAATTACAATAATGTTTATATCTTTTTTGTTTGATTCAAATCATCTAGTTCATTTTTAACCTTCATATATGTGCTTTTAAGTGCTTTTGTGTTCATATCCATGTTTTCTTTGGAATTTTCTAAAGTTTTCTTCAATTTTATTTGGTAAAATTTTCTTATAATTTGTTTTCTAAAGTTTTATTCATTTTGATTTTAAGATCATATATGTTTAGTCCTAATATGTCATAAAATCCATTAGTTGTGTTTTTTGAATATTCAAAATTCTATATAGTTTAGAGTTCTTGGGTGCTTCTAAGTTCTTAAATTTCTATTAGATCATTAAAATTATCTTTAGAGTTATGTTTCCATTATGTCTTGTTGAAAATTCAGTTTTGAAAATTTTCAATAATTTCCAATGGTGAGAGTAGCAATTCATAATTGTTTTTTAAATTTCATGAAATTTTTGTTAAGCTTTGAATTGTGTTCATTTTGTGTTTGAATTATAACACATTTTTTTAAACAAAATCACATAAGCATGAGCTTGTGAAGGTGTGAATTGAAGTAATCAATGCCTGTTTATTAAAGCAATTATTGAAGTGTGAATTTTGTTGTTGTTAATGTTCTCGGATTTATTTTGAAATTTCATTGAGGCATTTCTCTTTGTTCGAGCATAAGTAATTGAGTGTGACCCCTACTAGAGGCACAATTCTTATTTTATGATTTTAATGTTTGGTGAAGAGTTAATTTTGAAACTCACACTCGCGCATTTCAATTGAAAGAATTCAGTAAAGAATTATATATTCTCGATTTGAAAGGCAGTGGAGAAATTTAGTTGTGCGCTGATTGAGCATTTTGCTGGAGTTTTATGCATGATTGAAAGGTGCATACATTTGTGGAATCACCTGATTCGGACATTACTTGTTACAAATTTTGATTCAATTGAATTGGTTGTTCTTGTACTGGATTGTGGTGATTAAGTTTCTGGTGGTGTAGCGAAATTGAAAATTTGTTTGAAGCATTTTATCAAACAGTTGTCATTCTTAACTGAAAAATTTAACAAAAAGTTTTTATTATACCGCCTTAATGATTAAAATTGGTGTTTTCAAATTGTGAATTTGATTCAAAACAGTGAAATAAAAATTATTGTTGGAGCTGAGATTGCTGCAATTGAAATTAAAAATTCCATGTTTTACTCATGTGGAAGGTAGGACTACACTTGGGCTCCAAGTTTCAATTAAAGAATCTCTCACACTTTTCCTTAAGCCTTATATAAGTAATAATGTCTCTTGTATTTTCCTAACTATAAAAATGAAATCATGCCTATTTTTTGTCATTCTACATGTTCCTAAGTTCTTCCTAAGTTAGTCTCACTCTCACATATTCCTATATTACACTTCAACCATGAAATTCAAATGCTTCCGTAAACATATTTCCCCCAATCTTCATCCAAAAAGATATAAAAAAAAGAAAACTAGAAGAAGAGGTTTACATCACCTTTGCAACTTTCCATTCTTTCTTCTTAGCAACCTAGTTTGAGTATGGCTTCTCCAAATTGCCTTCTTTATCTTTCAAGCGCAAAATTTCATTAACTTTTTCCTTAAGATGGAGGACATGATTGCCTTCTCTGCCCATTCCTCTTAAAATGAAAATGGTCAATCTCAGACACATCAGACTTGAGGAGATGCATCTCGTGTTGAAGGTCCAAGAGTTGTTTTCCTCTTTATCTTCCACTATAAAGGCTTCATTTTCCCTTTTTTCTGGATGAACATGATATGGCAGTAACCTTACTTAGGAAACCTTGAAAGCCTTCACAAAACATTGTTAAACTCTATTTCTCCAACATTGTGGCATCTCCTTCTAGCAAGTTATGCATTTGGTTAAGAGAAAAGTAGTTCAATTTATGGCCCTAAGGGTTCTCGTTTTCCCCAACTAGTATTGCTACCTCCAACCCTTGGCCGTTGGATTTTGAGTTGGCAAAAAGAATGGGAGCGAGATTTGTAGAGGCTTTCCTAGACCACTTCCTCTTGAATTGAGGATGGGAGGGAGTCGCCTTAGCATTATGAGATTTGACCATGAATTTTCTTGGTTGGGTGCTCATGTCAATGCCTTCACCATTCTTCAATGCCTAAATTTCTTTTAAATAGTAAGCCGGCTTATAATACATATTTCCCTTAATAACTCACTTTTAGCTCAAGGATATGATGCATCGTATGCCATATAAGCTTTAGGAACACAAACCTATAAAACACCAAAAGAAAGGGAAAAACTACTCTAAAAAGTTCAATATCTCAACCCTAAAATACACTAAAATCGCAATTGACAATAAAAGTAACACCTTTGAACCAGTAGAACACGCACATGGGAACAAAATGAAGATTTCCCAAAGAAGAAATTGAGTGTACCTAAAGCGAGATAGCACGAAGAAACTTTGTTCAGGGAAATGTGAAACTTTTTAAGTGTGGATGACAAAGTCAGAAGTTTTTAAATTTTTTGAAAATTGCACATTGTGAAAGAGAAAATCAAGGGTTATAAACATGTACAATGAGAGTCAATCACTTGTAGCCACGTGGAAGGGTATGTGCAAAGACGTTACGATTGAATGACCCTATAAGTTAAGACACCTTGCTCTACAAACTTTTAGGTGTGACATTGAAAAACATCTTCGTCCACAAGAATCGAGGCAGGGGGGTTATATACCATCATAACTTGAACAATCACCCATGACCAAACCTAGTTTTGGTTTATGCATACACTTTGAACAAGCTAATCACCCACAGGATGAACCCTAATGACTTTTTACGGCAAGTGCATTGCGTTTTTCAAAAGTAATAATTGTCCCTAAGGACAGATATCGATCCCACAAGAAACAGTGAATTATCGAGTACAAAAATCGCTAAATATAAAAACAGAACAATAAAAAGAGTTTTGAATTAATTGTGTTGGCATTGATCAATAAGAAAACAAACAAATAATTGGTTGCTTCAAGTTGGAAAAATAGGGATTAGGTTTCATCTTTGTCACTCTTATGTATTTTGATTAGCATGTCAATATTAAGTTCTTTGATTGAAATTGATGTCCGTATAAAAATCATTTATATCGATTCCTCGCATATAAAATCCTTAAGAATGTTCCCTAACTATTGATCTCTCGCATAATTAAAAGAACAACTTAGAACGAAGCTCAGACGTTAATGGCAATTAACATTTCAAGTCTATCCCTAGCACTCAAATTTGTTAAGTATTGTTGTTTAGGTCTGAACCCTAAAAATACCTCTCAGTCATATTTAAGATTCTCAATTTGTCACAGAAAATTAAAAGTAAAACAACAATACCAATAATCAATCAAGAACTGAATATTAATATATAAGATATCACCTCAATACATAAGAGTTTAACCAGATTACTCTCAATCCCAAAGGGTAGAATTAGTTACACATACTTTTAGCACTTACCATCCTCCCAATTGGGTTACAATTCACTTTATGGTGTTTTCCTCTCAATCTGGCACACCAGGATTGAGCCTTCAGCCCTCTATTTATCCTAGTTTTCTAGGGTTAGGTTGCTTCCTGTGTCGCGCTAATGGGCTAAATGATAAAACATAAAAAAAGGCCAAATCTTTCTTTGCATTTTTTTCCATTTTGGGACCTTCCAGCTTTCTCTTTTAAGCTCAAATTATTCTCCTTTACTCCAAATCTTCAATCCTCCCTAGAAATATGAAATTAAAACCAAATTTGGAAATAAAATGCTCTTATTCAAACAAAGCTCATAAAAAATGTAAAAAGGTATAAATTCATAAATTAAGGATTATTTTATGTAAATTAGCAATAAATCCTTATAAGTGCCTATATTTTAATATGAAATATTACTGAAATTAGGCACTTATCACTCTCCCCAACTTAGAATCTTGCTTGTCCTCAAGCAAAGTAAATCAATATATTTGAATTTAAATATCAAATAGCTTAATTTACTAAACAACATATCAAATTAGAAACTTATGACGCTTCCAAATTCAAATATAGAAAAATATATACACAAACAACTTCTAGGATCAAATCAAAACAAATAAATGACAATTCATCAAGGAATATCTTCTCATATGCTCACAGGTAAGTGTTTCTCCCTATTTTCACCGAATCCTAACAAATCACAAACATATTAGAAACATGAATCTTGAGGTCTTTTCCAGGGTTGTAATGAGGTTGGGCTTCCAAAAAATATTGGTTTTTCTTAGTTAACAAAATGCACATCTTAAAAAATAAGAACATACCTACAATTCAAGTACAGAGAACATATATGTTACCTAATCACCACTTTCTTTCGATGTCCTTTTTCCTCATTTTCTTTTTGACTTTTCATGATTTTCATAATGATTTTTCTTTCTTTCTTTTCTATTTCTTTTTCTTCTTCTATTTCTCTTTTTTTCAATAATAGGAAAAGATTATTCCTATTTTCAACTTTTTGAGCTTTCACAATCAAAACCAACCATTCCCTTTTTCTATATGTATTACATATATGTTCTCCTTCCTTAAACATGCTAAAGGGTAGAAAAATATATCATTAAAGGTTAAGGTGCAATATTAACAAAAAATTTATTGGCCCAAAGGTTGGCTTTTTCGCCCTAGCTCCTAATTAACACAAACAAAAGCTTCAATCATCTTCATGCTCTTTTATGATGCAAAAAAAAAAAAATTAAGCAACCACAACTGTCAATTCATCAATAAAACTCTCAAAACTATTTAAGATTCACACACTCACTTGGTTTAAATGGTCTCATTCCTTTTTTCTTGTCATTATCTGTCTTCATCAATCATCCTATTAAATTTTCATGTATCTTAATTTTAACTACATTTTAACTACATTTTAACCTGTGTCTAATTCATCTCACTATTTCATATTTAAACACAAATTCTTTTTTCCACAATTCAAAATTAATATTCTAGTTCTTTTTTATTTGAAAAAATAAACTAGAAAACAAACAAATTAAAACTGAAATTTATTCATTCAAGAAAGATAATTCAAAACCTAAAACTAACAAACTAACAAAAACAACAAATTTATTCAAAATACAAAATAAGCAATTAAAACAAACTAAAAAAAAAATAAGCAAATAAACAAAAAAAAATAACCGAAAAATAAAATAAAATAAATAGAAAACTAAACAAAAAATAAAATTCAAATAACTGCAAATAAAAAAGAATTAGAAAGATAAAACCATTTTTTTTCCAATCCTCTCTTAAGAAATCATCCAACTTTTTTTTAAAATCTTTATATATAGTCTTGCTTCATTTGCTGGATCTGCCCCCTGAATAATAGAACTTGTCCCAGGTCAAAATACATAACCTGCAAAATTATTAGGTGGCATACTGGATTTTTTTTAAAAATAAAAATAAAATCAACAAAGGTAACAACATAAAACTAAAATGTGGACTGTGTTGCCTCCCAGTAAGCGCTCGTTTAACGTCATCTAGCTTGACGCCTGTTTATTTCAAGGTGGAATATCTCTTTGATCCATCCTTTTGTGCACATTCTTCCCCTGCATTAAAATTTTTAAGACCATAAAAAAGATTTAAAGTTACCTCCTAATCTTGAGTTCTAACTTAAAGTTCTCCTTTGTCAACATCAACTATGATTCTAGCCGTCTTCATAAAGGGTCTTCCAAGTATCAAGGGAACCTCCTTATCTTCTTTCATGCCCATCACAACAAAATCCACAGGGAATGTGAATTTATCTACCTTGACGAGAACATCTTCAACCATACCATATGGATACTTGGTTACTTGATCAGTTAACTTTAAAGTCATCTTGGTCGGTTTAATCTCCAAATCACCTATTTTCTTCAGCATTACCAAAGGAATTATATTTAGGCTTGCTCCCAAATCCAATAAAGCATTGTCTACAAATAAAGCACCTATAGACACGGGAAGGTTAAAACTCCCTGGGTCCTTGAATTTGTTAGGCAAGCCTTTTCGAATAATGACATTGTATTTATCCTCCAGCTCTATATTTCTTTCTTCAATATAGCTCCTATTCTTTCGAAATCTTTCAAATGTGGACTCTTGCTTCAAATTTCCTGCAAAATAAATTTTAGGAAGCAATTTATCAAAGAATTTTCTTTCCTTCTCATTTTTTCAAGGAGGATGAGGATATGATAAATCTTTTTCAAGAGCATCCCTCTCCTTATTTTCCCTTTTTTCTTCCTCACTTCTTTTCTTTTCTCTCTTTAACTCATGAGTCTCATCTTCTTTTTCAGTTACTACATTATTGCAATGCTCTTTTGGGTTGGTTTGGCTGTCAAATGAAAATTGGCCACTTTGTATTTCTTCAAATTGTTTGACCACTTTTTCCATCTGGATCTCTATATTCCTAATCATTGTCATGATATTTTCTTCCATTATCATAAGCTTTGTTAGGGCGTCTTCAACTTTACTCATTTTTTCAAGCATGAATGAATTCTCAGCTTCAGATGAATTGTTCTGATAAGAATAGTGACCATTAGGATGATCACCTCCACAAAAATCACACTTGATTGATTGACTCTGGCTTTGAGATGAATGAACAACATATAATTGTTGGGGAAATTTAGCCATTTGTGCGGTTAGTTGCTCAATCTGTTGTGTTAGAATTTTACTTTGAGCCAACAGTGCATCTTCTAACAACCCTTCCTTTTGAGTATTTTTTCTATCATATTGGGATTGATAATCAGTTGACGCCAATGCAACAATAATCCTTGTCGCTTGTTCTAAATCAAGAGCCATCATTGTGCCACCAGCTGCAGCATCTTTGTGTCAGATCTGAGACTGGTGAGAAATATGCTCAGCTGAGCAATATCTTCAAACCCATGATTTGGGCATTTTCTAAGTATCATTTTAAATCTTTCCCATGTCTCACAAAATGATTCATCTGCTCCTTGTCTGAACACATAAATTTCAGACTTTGCTTTGATGTAGCGAGAAATTGGAAAACATCTTTGAAGAAGTTTTTCCTCTACATCCTTCCAACTAGTGAGATTCTGATTTAGAAGTGATCTGAGCCAATCCTTAGCCTTTTCTGCCAATGACAAAGAAAACAAGCGCATATAAACATTTTCAAGATCACCTGATTGAAAGCCCATTGTTCTCACCAATTCATAGAATGTAGACAAATGTGAACATGGATCCTCATGATCCATTGCTTTGAATTGATGGGTAATGATGAGAGTGAGAAAAGCGGGTTTTATTTCCAAGGTCTTGGCGGTAGCAGGTATTGCAATACAAGAAAAATGTCTTGGCCCTTGGTACATGACATAATCTCCAAGTGTCCTCTTAGAAGGTGGTGCTTGTTCTTCTGCCATGTTACTTTCTTCCCAAAACATATTAGTGGAGAGAACAAAAAAGGTGTATTTTTTTTCTTTTAAAAAAAATTAAAAACAAATTAAATAAAATAAATTCAAAATAAATTTGAAGATAAAAATAAAACAAATTAAAAAAAAATCTGTAAAATAAAACACTAAAATGATGTTAGGAGAAATATAACAAAAATATTCAGAGAAAAAAAATATAAATAAAATAATAACTTACGTAAAATAAAAACTAAAAACAAGATAAAAGAAAACAAAAAAAAATGAATAAATATAAAACAAAAATAAAGAAAAAAACTTAAAAATACAATAAAATAACTAACTTAAACTAACAAATAAATACTATAAGTAAAATAAAAAAAAAAATATAATAAAAACAAACCAAAACGGGAAAATTATAATTGCAATACCTAACTAAAATCATTTAAAAATAATGCAAACTTACGTAAAAATAAAACAGAAACTAGTAATAATAAATAACTAATTAATATAAATAAATAACCCTACGCAAACTCAAACTACTTAACCAAACGTAAAAAAAAAAAACTGAAATAAAATATAACAAAACAAAACAAAATTAAAATCAAAATAAAATAAACAAAATCAAAATAATTAAAATATTTACAATATTTAGGAAATTATACTCAACAAATCAAACATATTCTTCCGCAACGGCGTCAAAAACTTGATGACTTTTTACGGCAAGTGCACCGCGTTTGTCAGAAGTAATAATTGTCCCTAAAGACAGATATCGATCCCACAAAAAACAGTGAATTATCGAGTACAAAAATCGTTAAATATAAAAAGAGAACAATAAAAATAGGGATTAGGTTTTATCTTTCTCACTCTGATATATTTTGATTAGCATGTCAATATTAAGTTCTATGATTGAAATTGATGTTCGTATAAAAATCATTTATATCGATTCCTCGCATATAAAATCCTTAAGAATGTTCCCTAACTATCGATCCATCGCATAATTATAAGAACAACTTAGAACGAACGAAGCTCAAACGTTAATGGCAATTAACATTTCAAGTCTATCCCTAGCACTCAAATATGTAATATGTTAAGTAATGTTGTTTAGGTCTGAACCCTAAAAATACCTCCCAGTCATATTTAAGATTCTCAATTTGTCACGGAAAATTAAAAGTAAAACAACAATATCAATAATCAATCAAGAACTGAATATTAATATATAAGATATCACCTCAATACATAGGAGTTTGACCAGATTACTCTCAATTCCAAAGGGTAGAATTAGTCACGCATACTTCTACCACCTTCCATCCTCCCAATTGGGTTACAATTCACTCTATGGTGTTTTTTTCTCAATCTGGCACACTAGGGTTGTGCCTCCAACCCTCTATTTTCCTAGTTTTATAGGGTTAGGTTGCTTCTTGTGTCGCGCTAATAGGCTAAATGATAAAACATAAAAAAAAAAGGTCAAATCTTTCTTTTCATCTTTCTTCATTTTGGGACCTTCCAACTTTCTCTTTTTAGCTCAAATTATTCTTCTTTACTCCAAATCTTCAATTCTCCCTAGAAATCTGCAATTAACATCAAATTTAGGAATAAAATGTTATTATTCGAACAAAGCTCATAAAAATGTAAAAAGATATAAATTCATAAATTAATAATTATTTTATATGTAAATTAGCAATAAATTTTCATAAATTCTTATATTTTAATATGAAATATTACTGAAATTATACATTTATAAAACCCTCAATGAAAAAAATAATCTTAATAAAATAGGTCAGTGGGTGGATTCCTTATCCCATGACAACCAAACCAATATCATAGATTGTTTATGAGGCGGTCGATTTGGGTGGTTACAAACATAATCATGGAAATATTTGTATAAGCCATATATTTCGAGACTAACAGAACAAAAGGAAGCAAACTTCCCAATACTTCAACCATTTGTTAAGATCACGATATAGCAGTTTCTTCCTGCACCCCTACGTTTTTCTTCCTGTACCCCTACAATGTTAGGCAAAGACTAAACTGTCCTTATTATTTTTTAAAAACCCTAAAATGCCCCTAATTCCTAAAAACCCTAAAACTCTCATTTTCATTTTCTTCTTTCCAGTGCAGCCGCAACTCCCAGTCCAAATCTTCATTCCGTGTGACGCCATTTCAGAACTCCACATCTCTTTATGCTTTAGGGTGATATTGTCAACTTCAAGGTAAGTAAAATTTATGGTTTTTGGATCTCTACTTCTATCTTTTTTTTGGATTTTCGTTTCTACACTTCATCTATAATATTTCAGATAGTGCACTCCGGTAGTTTTACAGAATAAAGAATCTGTATATGTTTTTTCACATTCCGAATTATGGAATCCGTAGAAATTTTGGATTGGTGTTTCCGGTAAAATTTCGAATTTTTATTTCCGATAATATTCTGGATTGATGAATCCGTAGCACATTATTCAATTCCATATTGATGAATCCGTAACACATTACTCAATTCCAGATTCATCAATGTGTTACGGATTCATCAATCCATAGCACATTACTCAATCCCGATCCTACTTCTCTACCTTGCTCCGCACAACTACAAAGACCCTGCATGCACCAGCACCTGAGATGAATGAAGAATATGAACAGTAGCAAAGAAAATTCAGGACCCCTTTTCAAATAATAGATCAAGGTCAGTTTTGAAATTTTAAAAATTGTGGGGTGGAAGAAATAAAATGTAGGGGTGTAGAAGAAGCCTCACGATATTCTAGTACATAGATTTCCTATAAAAAAAAGGGTACCAAAATTTACCTTATAAAAAAAATACAAGCTGAATCAAATGAGACACTTGAATTCTCTATTTAAAGCCTTTTTACTTTGAACCAAAACATGTAATTTACTTAAATGCGTGTTTTTAAATATGACTAGATGTTATCTTTTATATATATATATATATATATATATATATATATATATATATATATATATATATATATATATATATATTTGTTGAATATTGTATTGAAAATTTAATATTATATAGATTAATATAAAATGCAAAATGAGTTTACAAATATTAATTTAAAAAACACAAAAGTTAGTGTAATTGATAGAAAAATATTTTATTGAAATTTCATAAATATTTTATTTTTTCCATGTTTGATTAAAAAAATTTAAACATTGAATAATTTGACATGTCATCATTGCCTGGGGTGTGTTGTGTTTTGTGTTCATGTTATTCTTCTTTGTGGTAAAAAGGATTTGAATGTCGTTCGAATTACTATCAATAAGGGAAAAAAATATATCACCTACATTATGGCAAAACAATGTTAATTATCATGCTGGAAAAGTTTACGAAAGGAAAAGACTTGATAAGGTTGGGTATGACTAGATTTGCCACAACTTATTTGAATCTAGCTTGTTTTCATGAATTGAAAGCATCACTTTTTACCATTTTTAGTTATGAAGAGTGGAAAATAAGCAAGCTTGATACTTCACATGATGGGAGAAAAATTGAAAATATGGTATTAGATAGTCGATTTTAGAAGAATGTCACCACATGTCTTAAAGTTGTTATCCCACTTATGGTGGTCCTAAGATTCGTGGACTCGGATATAAAATTTGCAATGTGTTTCATTGTGAGGAGATGGATTATGAAAAAGAAATTTAAGTGCAATTTTAATGATATTAAAAAAAGTAAAAATTATAAACCTTCTCTTGGTCAAATTTTAATTGCTTATTTGTGAAATTATTTCTAATATAGCATAATTGGTATTGAGTTTAGCTATGAAGATGTTTGGAAAATAGTTAATACAAGATGAAATATTCATCTTCATAGGCATTTGCATGCAATTGCCTATTATCTCAACCCCAACTTCCACTATGAACTTGTTGGTTATTAATTCATATTTTATTATTATTAATTCAAATTTTATTACCCTTAAACTATTTTACCGTTATATTGCATTAATTGTCAGTTTACAGGCATGTTAGTATTCCTATTTTATAGCTTCCAGTAATTGTAATTTTATTTTATATATATATATATATATATGTGTGTGTGTGTGTGTGTATATGATTGAGTAAATCAAAATGAATGAGATCAGTTTTGCAATTTTGTGCAATTACGTCCAATCCATTGCTACAACCTTTTGCCTTCTCTTATTTCCTTCAATTAGTTCCTACAACTGGTATCAAGAGCCAGTTTGTTATCATGAACTCTACCCAATTATCAGTCTCTATCCTTGATGGAAAAAATTACAATCGGTGGTGTGTGCAAATGAGAGTTTTGTTTGAATATCATGAGTTATGGGATGTCGTTGAGAGTGAAGTGTTTGGATTAGTTGCTAATGCAACTGAGGCGCACCGAGTAGCGCATTGTGATCAGAAGAAAAAGGACAATAAGGCTTTGTAACTCATCCATCAAGGGATGAATGACGAGAAGTTTGAGTAGATAGGAGGAGCAACAACTGCCAATGAGGCTTAGACAATTTTGTCAACCAATTATAAAGGTAATGATAAGATCAAAAGAGTGTGTCTTCAAACCCTAAGACGTCAATATGAACTGCTGCAGATGGAAACCACAGAGACTATTGATGTTTATATAAATAAAGTTCTTGCCTTGACAAATCAGATGAAGACCAATGGTGAAACACATTCGGAACAGGCAAAGGTGGAGAAGATTTTGAGATCTTTAACTCCCAGATTTGAACATGTTGCCGCAATTGAAGAGGTCAATGACATTTCAAAAATGACAGTAAGGTTATTGTCTGGTTGTCTACGAGCGCATGAGCAGCGGATGAATGACAATAAGATTGAGAAACCAATTGAACAGGCTTTACAAGCACAAGCCTCAATTGGTAGCTCCTATCATAAACATGGTAGCTATTTCAGCAAAGGTCGTGGTGGCCAGAATCATGGAGGCACTTGACACGGGGAACGTGGTCACGGAGGACGAGGAGGCATTTATAATAAACCAAATGTTGAGTGTTATAATTGTCATAAACGTGGCCATTATGCAAATGAGTGCAGATCAAAAGGTGATAATCATGTTGCCAATTGTGCTTAAGAAGATAGTAATCACATACAAGATGAAGAGGATCATGCAGTATTAATGGCAGCCACATCAAATGAAACTCCAAACAATTAGACTTGATATTTGGATACAGGTTGCACAAATCATATGTGTGGTCAGAAGGAGTTGTTTGCAGATTTGGATGACTCATTTCGCACAAAAGTGAAATTCGATGATGGCAGGTTCGTTCCGGTGACTGGAAAAGGGCAAATTCTTATCACATTGAAGAATGGTGATCACAGGTACATCTATGATTTTTTCTATGTACCTGATATGAAAAGTAATTTGTTGAGTATGGGACAGCTGGCTGAGAAGGATTACGTGATGCACATAGTTAAAAATCAATTCTCAGCTTTTTGATAAAAAAGGTAGTTTGATTCTTAAAACCTATTTATCAAAAAACCGCATGTTTTCAGTAGATATTCATATGGGTGATTTCAAGTGCTTGAATGCAATAGTGAATAATGAATCGTTGTTGTGGCATTTACGCTTTGGGCACTTAAATTTTCAGAGTTTGGAAAATCTCTTCAAACGAAATTTAGTTAATGGTTTACCCCATATTCATCACCCTGATCAATTGTGTGAGGCTTGCATTTTTGGAAAGAATCACAGGATACCATTTGTTAAAGAGCCTTGGCGTGCAAAATTTTCTTTGGAGCTTGTTCATACAGATGTTTGTGGCCCGATGAACATATCATCACTTGGAGGTAATAAGTATTTTTTAACCTTTATTGATGATTTTTCAAGGAAAACCTGGATTTATGTATTGAAAAGCAAGGATGAGGTATTCCACTGCTTTAAAATATTTAAAGCATTTGTTGAAA
>Ga0123342_1007164_pt1 | contig 14927 bp, 7 predicted proteins | sample Turbeawhitnodule_FD_89960 | JGI IMG/M metagenome (GOLD analysis project Ga0123342, IMG submission 89960) | Root nodule microbial communities of legume samples collected from Mexico - Turtle bean Mexico white nodule | ecosystem: Host-associated > Plants > Roots > Nodule | place: Mexico: Nepantla...
GAAGAGAGGGATGTATCTTGTGTGGGAAGATTTAAGTGTTGTGCTTCCAAATTTTGGAAATGGACACACTAAGAGATTGCTTAATGGGTTGAGTGGATATGCTGAACCAAACAAAATCATGGCTATCATGGGTCCTTCTGGCTCTGGAAAATCTACTCTTCTTGATGCCTTAGCAGGTTCATCTCTACTTCCTTCTCTGTGTGTATGTGCATGTTATTTTTCTTGTACTATGTATACGACTTTCATGGCAAAATTAATGGTCTTTCATGTTTGGTTTTTGAATCAAAGAGCGAACCAAACATGGTAAGTATCCTTGTTGAGGTCATGTGGTTATGGACTTCAAATCATCTAATATTATGCAGAATTTCCTTTTTTAAGGAAAATATTTGAACGACACCTTTATGGTGTCACAATAGAATTTTAAAATTGTTTCATCTTTTCATGCAAGATTCACATTTCAGAAAGAAAAAAAATCAATTATAATTTAGTGTAGTTCAATAAGTATCAAAAGACATATGCAGAATATTACGAGTATCAGTTGACACTAAAATCAGAATGAGAGTTGACACTAAAATCAGAATGAGGGAAGACTGATATTGTTCCAAGACAAGTAACTTATCATAACTATAACCCTTCCTAACAAGGAAATCTAAGGACTTCCATTACTTAATTAGTTTAATCAACTGTGTGGTCACTTTTTCATGTGTTATATATTAAAATTATTTGAATTTATGAGGTGAATTTTTGGATTAGAGGACAAGAACTCACAGCTGGAAGAAAATAAAATAGGGAGACAAACTGTTTTTTTTTATCTTTCTCTAGTTTGGAAGCATAAATGACAGATAGGATGTGTGTAGTAAACTTATACCTGAAAATGGTTTTGCTGGTGACACTTTTGCTTAAAAAAAGGTTTTTGGAAGAAGCTCATATGAAAAACAATAGGTAAGCAAACAACCAACTTTGTGATCTCTTCCCAAATTTATCTCCTTCTTAAGAAATTTACTCATGTTTCTTGTTTGTTTAACCATTCTTGAAATCAAGATTCAAATTTATCAGTTAGCAACATGTAGCTTACTTTCTCCTCCTAATTTTTCAATCATATATAGTAGTTGATTCTTCCACCTTTCTACTCATCTGATTAAAACAATCATGCATACAACTTTTTACTTCATCACTCTAGACATTATTGAGTTTACTTTTGCAGCCAAAATTTAATGCTTGTACTCTGGTAATATTAATGACCATATTCAAATGATATCTCTCCTTAACATGGTCCGATATGTCCCATCACTAATACTTTGACACGTAAAATAAAGTAATTCTATATATTTCTTATTATTTTCAATTGCCCTTATCATGTTTTATTATTAAATCTTTTCTCTAGTATAACCATCCCAGTGTAGGAAAAAAAGCAGATAATTTTGTTCTTCCTCCTAGATTCACTATCCTATCCTACCACTTTGCCTGGTTCTCACAATGTCATCAGGTTTCCCCAATTCAATTTGTGAACTTTCCTATACATTCAGGTTGTATTGTCACATAAGAGATGAGCATTAATGTGAAGTGTGAGGGGAGCTTTTATAGAACATTCCTTCCATTAATTGGTGTCCAAGAAAGGGGTTAATCAAATAAGAAGGAAAAGAGTACATAGAAAAGGAAAAGAACAAAACTATAAAACTACACACAATGTTCTATAGCAATTTAGATTTTTGATCGAGTTTATTTTCCGTCTATGTAAAGAGGTTTAAGAGGTTTAAGTTAGAGAGATCCCGAGTTTTATATGATTTTCTTCTAAGTAACTCTATATCAGAATTTTTTTAAGCTATTAAAAGTGACATTTTTTATTTCTTGTCCAATTCTAATTCTTTTAATAAAATTATCTTTACCTGTAAAAAAATAAAAGCTAGTTTAGTGGTGTTGTTGAGTTTCTTAATTATTTATGGCTAAACCTCTATATATTAACATCAGATAATTGGTTGCAGGAAGACTCTCCAGAAACGTTATCATGTCTGGAAGTGTATTTTTAAATGGAAAGAAGAGGAGATTGGAGTATGGAGGTGTTGTAAGTATCAGTCTATGTAGTAAAAAATGGCACTAAATTTGTAAAAGAAAAATGAATTTGATGAAGGTGTTTGATATTTGGTTGTGAATAAATAGTTGATGATATGATATACATATAACACACAGGCTTATGTGACACAAGAAGACACAATGCTGGGAACTCTAACAGTGAGAGAGACAATATATTACTCAGCGAATCTAAGGCTGCCAGGAAGCATGAGGAAAGAAGAAGTGAATGAGAGAATAGAGGGAACAATTATGGAAATGGGTCTTCAAGAATGTGCAGATCGGTTAATAGGGAATTGGCATTTGAGAGGTATAAGCGGTGGAGAAAAGAGAAGGCTAAGCATTGCTCTTGAAATCCTCACAAGACCTACCCTCTTGTTCCTTGATGAACCCACCACTGGTCTTGATAGTGCCTCAGCATATTTTGTTGCTCAAACTCTCAGAAATTTGGCTCATGATGCCAAGACTGTTATCTCTTCTATACACCAACCAAGTAGTGAGGTTTTTGCACTTTTTGATCATCTTTTTCTTCTTTCTGGGGGCGAAACAGTATACGTTGGACCTGCACAAAAGGCAACTCAGGTATTCATATTCTAAAGCAAATTTTCATGTTATCCTGTCACAATTACAAAAATCATGTGTTTAGAACATTAATAGGTGAAAAACTGACACGGTTTATCCATATATATGGTATTTGCGCATGCAGTTCTTTGCCAAAGCGGGATTCCCGTGTCCAAGTAGAAGAAACCCTTCTGATCATTTCCTCCGTTGTATCAATTCAGACTTCGACGCTGTCACAGACACAATCACGGCCTCTCAAACAAGACAAGTATATATAACCATTCTTTATATTGAGTTTCATTTATTTGTCTATCTTTCTTTATTTCCCTATAATTATTATTTTCTTATAATTTGGTTATTCTTGTTTTCCTTCTTTCTCGGAAAATTAAATTTTATTAAAAGGTGAACATGCATATCATGCAAAAGAAATTAACTTTGTCTAGCTACAGCTGAAACGTATATATAATTAGCAAAGCAGGATCCTATAGTTCAAAAGGTGACTCACATATCAAATTTTCTTCTTTCTCACTGTCTTCCTTATTCCTTTAATACAGGAAGAAGTATCATTATCAACTGCAGAAATCAAAGCAACACTCGTAGAAAAATACCGATGGTCTGAGTATGCAACCACTGCAAGGGAAAGAATCAAGGAAATATCAAACATAGTAAGAAGCCTTATAACTAACTATTGTTTACAGAACATAAAAACTTCACGTAATTAATGATATTCTTCGCATGAGCTGAAACTGTTATACAGCTAGCTAAGCTATGAAAAAAACATAGTATAACATTGATGGATTCATCGTGTGTCGTAAAAACAAAGGGAGATAAATAGAGAAAGGTGAACTTGTCACACTCTAAGAACCTCATTTTGTTTTTTATTTCTTAGCTAGTTTTTGGCTTCTTGTGAAAATGCACTAATATAAGAAATCCTTTCGTAGAAGAGATCATGACTCTTAGAAAACACATGTGCTTGAATTTAAAGACATGCACAGGAAAAAGATCAATATACAATGGTTCACATAACTATTAATACTCCATTTTGCAACTATTCAAAACATATTTTGTGGGAAGTAAAGGCCAGCATGTTACAGGAAGGACATGATTTTGAAAGTAAAAGCAAATGCGAAACCAAAAGGTGGAAGGAATTATCAATGCTGACTCGGAGATCATGTCTGAACATGTCCAGAGATTTGGGATACTACTGGATAAGGATAACTACCTACGTTGCCTTATCTTTGTGCGTTGGAACAATCTTTCATGGAGTTGGAACGACTTACAGAGCCATTTTTGCGAGAGGATCATGTGCCGGATTTATCTCAGGTTTCATGACATTCATGTCCATTGGGAGCTTCCCTTCTTTCTTAGAAGAAATGAAGGTATGAAAAGTTTTTTATGCAAAATGAAAAAGTTAAAAACATGTTTACAAGAGCATTGTGACATTTAGTTCTTTTACCTTTTACCCTCTGGATACAGGTCTTCTACAAAGAAAGAATGAGTGGTTATTATGGTGTAGGAGTCTATATTCTCTCAAATTTTCTGTCTTCCTTCCCGTTTTTGGCTGTGATGTCCACTGCTACGGGGGCAATAACCTATTATATGGTTTCGTCTCGTCAAGAATTTTCACACTTTCTGTATATCACACTGGATCTTATGGGCTGCATTGCGGTTGTGGAGAGCTCCATGATGATTATAGCTTCACTGGTTCCCAACTTCCTCATGGGATTGACAATTGGAGCGGGATATATTGTAAGTGTACTATATACAATATAACCCCATTTTCAATTGAAAAATCGTTGTTGCTGATTTAAGTAAATATGTGTGCAGGGTCTTATGATGATGACTTCTGGCTATTTCCGTCGGATCCTTGATCTTCCCAAATTCTTCTGGCGTTATCCAATATCATACATCAATTTTGGCGCATGGGGATTGCAGGTAAATTTAGAGGCAACACCTTCTAAAGTGCATGATCAAAAGGATATATATATGAAATGAATTATCAGGGACTGGATTGGTACTTACTAAGATTTAGTGTCTTCTGAAATTTGGCCTTTTCAGTGCGTAGTGTAACAATAACAACTTACTTACTGATTATGGGAACGCAGGGGGCTTTCAAGAATGACTTGATGGGATTGGAGTTTGATCCCTTAGAACCTGGTGGCGCCAAACTGAAAGGAGAATTCATCCTCAAAACCATGCTTGGCATTAAAGTTGATAATTCAAAGTGGTGGGACCTAGCTGCAATCATGATCATCCTCATATTTCTTAGAGTTTTTTCCTTTTTCATTCTCAAATTTAAGGAGAGAGCTGCACCTTTTCTTTATAGCATCTACGCCAGGCAAACTCTGCATCGCTTAAAGAAGCGACCTTCGTTCAGGAAAGGACCATCTTTCCCTTCCAAACGGCACCAATCTCTGCATCCCTTGTCTCCTCCAGAGGATCTCAACTCGCTTATTCATTAGAACCATCATTTGCTGACACAGATATGGAAGAGTAATTAGTTAGTTGTTATTATTTCTTTAGAAATGAATAATTATTAACTGTGATAAGCTCTATAAATGAATTATATAGATAGTGTTATTACATTTTCTTAATTAATCAATTCGATAAGTTATTTGTATGGGTTTGTCTAACTTACTCAAAGTAAAAACGGAACTAAACGAAGTTGTCTCCCATTCTTTTGAGTTTTTGTCACATCAAATAAATGATCAAAGCTCACAGAAAAGGAGAAAGAGATGGAAGATGTTCAGGAGCAGCAAATCAAACAAAACAGCATTCACAAACAACAAATCAAACAAGACAATAAGGACTTCAAATTGTACCTGAATTCCGACGGGAGGTGGCGATGAGTGCGATTCATGCATTGGAGAAGTTAGCGACCGTTGTAGTTGCATAGGAGATGTTGGCTGAATCATTTCAAATTCACGACAAATTTAGGAAAACAAAAGAAGAGTTCCAACAGGCAATCAGGAATCAACTGGTTGGCTTTCGGCATTAAGAAGAGGCTCATCAGAATTTTCGACCCTTCTTAAATAAAATTAAGTGGAGCCCATACCACCGAATTGTGTGTTTTTTCTAAGATTAATATGTTTTCTAAAAGGTAGGACCTAGGTGTTCGTGTCAAAATTCTTCGAGTACAAATGTTAATGTACATAGGATTGGATGCAATGCGTGGTAAGATGTTTGCTGGAACATTGGCGAGAGAACAGTTCTGGATTGGTTTAGTAGTCTTCCCAAAGATACCACTACGATTTTTGATTGTCCGGAACAAATAAAGTTAAACCTCTGAAAGTGGGAGAATTTTTTTATGTAAAGTAATCAAAGAAAGAATCTTTGAAACAGTTTTTGGGACGTTTTAATGAAATTGTTGTGCAAATTGTTCAAGCAAATGATGGAATGTTTGTAGATGCATTTGTAATGGGACTTGGGGTTAGGCCTTTTGGAAAAGTGAGAACCAGTTTCAATAGCTATCGTTATCCAATGTTAGAGGAATTGGCGTAAATAAAGCATGTAAATTTCTTTAAGCTCATTAACCGATTGAATAATGTATTGAATGTTTCCATAGTAGCAGAGTCACCACCACGGCACTTAGCTCTTCTTATTTGAGGTTATGTCTGCATACACAGACCAGCATAAAGGAGTTTCAATTCAGATTTGTTATAATAAATTGCCACAGGTAGCTGTAGCATCAGATCTTGATCACTTATGAGAGGGATGTGATTAGATTACCATGTGAGCTAAGGTTTGCTCGTAGTCATCCCCCTTGTGAGGAAGTATCCGAAGGGTTTGCGCATGATCATACTGCACCATATGTAACTCGAATAGAAAAAATAATAAGGCAAAGAAAGTTAGAAACTACATATTTCATGTAATTGACGCGGCCAATTTCTCTCTAGCAGACGTTTACAACACTAATCTAATCATTTGTGAATCAGTTTTTATCATTAACAAAAAAATGCAACACACGTCACACTTTCTAGGATTTCTTCTCATTAGATTCTCCATTTTCAACTCGATTGTCAAAACCGTGATAAGGAACTTCAATCATTGGCCTAGGAATTGGCCGATCATTGAAATCTTCTGGAAAACATTCAAATTCAGGACCAAAGTTGAACTTAACCGTGCAGTTTGGTTCATTGGGGAGAGTAAACATTGATGCGGCAGGATAGTAACGACCACCGTGGAGATCCTTGAAAGCTACACCTTGGCATATGCCATTTTTAAAGAATGATATCTCGCTTCCTGCACACAGAATAGAATAGAATATAAGAAAATTACAAATTAAACACATAAAATACAACTTACAGTAAAGGGAATATGTTTGTGCTATATGCAAGGGAACAACAATAACATCAAGCCCTTTTCCCACTTAGTAGTCTCGGCCACATGGATCAAATAATGTCATAAAATTCTACTTGAATCGTGTAGACATGTACTGTATGCAAGGGAGGTGGTCATTAAATGTCAACAGCTGTTTCAATTGTAAGGGATATTTACTATCAGGTTTTCAAGGATTCACTGACAAGCACCCACCGGCACAAATAATACTTAACTACCAGAAAAAATGCTACAGATATATTTGCTATTCTGCATTCTCACTTTCTCAATCACTTCCAAACATTTCATCCTAAGAGGTAACAAATTAGTGCATTTGGGAAAATTTCAATATAAGCTCAGATATACACTGTATTCACAAGCTCCTACTCGCCCATGGCCATGGTCTCCTCACACATCACAAAGCATGTATACTCACTGAAACCTCTAATCCATGTTGCAAAATGCTGTCTCCCCACCCCCCCAATTGCCAAAAAACCAGTTGTAAATATAGCATGGGTGACCTGGATAATGTTTGGCCTAGTCTTTTGGGCAGGTGCTTGTCTTCTCATTACAAAAATTCTCCAATTAACTTTTATAGAAGTTCTATATTTTGGGTTTTTTACATTTTAAAAAAAATACAACCTTTATTATTAAGAACTTTTCTTAAATTGTATTTCATTTGCCTTCTTTTGAGGAGAAGAGAGTTCAAAAAAGTTGGATCAGCATTAAATATTTGTAGATTGGGAAAAATGACATTTCTTTCTAAGTAACGTGTCCAACATTTTATACTCAATTGATGAGAATCTACTGCTATGTTTACAGCACATAACAAGTTTATTTTCATTTCCACCCCTAATTATTCACATTATTGGCATACTAGTAGAAGAATTTGATTTTGTTTATCAACTGAAGTGTCATGGCAAGGATAATGCACCATCAACAAACTTGCAAGAATGAAAGAAATAGACCAATTCACAATAAGAATTTACAGAAAGAATCAGATTTCCAATATGGAGTACGGTTGGAAACTAATAAGCTAACAAAAAAAGCATTGGCCTATTTGCATAGAGTAATCTGAAATCAAGCTCCACCTATTTTACTGCCCAAGAATATCCCAGATGTACATCCATGTATGGGTCCATATCCAAATTACAAATAACCCATAGTACTCAAGGTTTGCAAGTATACTTTAAATTGTATTGAAAACAGTGTTCCACAAGATTAACCAGAGTGGAAATAATGAAGGCATATGAGAGTCTCCTCATTTTACAATTATGTGCATGCCTCCAAACACATGTTTACCAAATTTTAGACGTTTTTTAGGTGTTTCAACTTACTTTTGTTACAAAAAGAAAGAAAAAGGACACGAAAACCTTACTGTCACTTTCTACTCTCATCTCTGCTACATGTCTCTAGGCTGCAATGGGTGAAAATTTTGAACAAATTCTCTCATCTCTGTTTCTATCAAGTTTTGTTTCTGTGATCTCTCTCATCTGTATTATTCTCTCTGGAGACTCTGATCTCTGTTTTATCAAACCTCAAACACTGTTTCTAGATTCTTACATTCTGCGTCTCTGTCTCTAACAACTTTAGTATTTCTCAATTAAGTTTCACAAGATGGGTCCAAGTTTTCATTTGTAAAGAAAAATGTTTTTATTATGTTCATTGTCCTCGATATAAATCGTTAACTTCCTTTTGTTCGAGTTCTGCAGGTCCTTTTAGTCTATTCTACATTTTTTAAAAGGGTTTCCGAGCCCATTGGCAGCTTCAACGTCCATTACAAGTATACCCACCACCCATCATTGAAAATACTGAGATAAATTGGCAACATTCAGTTTCCCATACTTAAGAATCTAGGCAGAAAACAGAACCAATAACACAATCACAATAAAGCAATCCAGACATAAAAACAAGGTTGTCAAGTCAAATTCTCTCCCTCCTCCCAAAAGCATGAATAATCAACTAAGCTCTCAAACACTAAGCAATCAACAACCAGGTATTTCAATAGTATCTTCACTTAAAAACACTAATCACCAAGTGCAAATCTATCATTGAAGATTCAGTTTCCTAGCTGAAAAAGGTAAATGAGAATCATGAAAACTAAATAACAAAGTTGAAAACTGACCAGGCACCGCTTTGGGTGGATCTTCCTTAGCATCTTGAGCACAAACATAGCGCTGGCCTTTATACCAGACCAACTGAGGTGTATTGGGGGCATAGTTTTTGCCATCAGGCAAATTGATGTAGAAACCAATAACATCCCCTTCCTTATACCCTTCTTCTCCATACTTCTCCTTACTCGCCTTATGAATCTTACTCCCATCAATGTCCCGATACCCAAAACTGTTCCCATCGTACCCAACAGGAGCCTGCAAATCACCCTTTTCAGTCGACCACCCAAGGCGCGTGTGCCCACTCTCCCCCAACTTCACAACCCTAATCTCGAAGTACCACGCGCCTTCCACGACTCCGCGCGTGGCCCTCACCATTCGGTAACCCTTGGTGCTCCCCGCACTCATTCTGTCCTCACTCAGTTCCACCTTCTCTGCTTTGTACACCTTCGACAGACAAATCTTCATCTCCGCCGTGTCGTCGCTCTTGTCGGGGAACCGCGGCACCGGCGTAATCAGCACGTTGTCCTCGCCGTTCGCGTGGTTGTCGTTTTTGCCGTTGGTGTTGTTGTTGCGGTTGTTCTTCTTCTTCCCCTTCCGCGTCGACTTCGTCGCCCACACGTTGTTGTTCTTCTTCTTCGATTTCTTCGCGCTCGGCGCCGAACCGTTCGTTGCGGGAGTCGTCGCGTTGTTGGCGCCATCCGCCGTTGCCGGCACCGGCGAGTCCTCCTTCGCCGCCTCCGCCGTTAGAGAGGAGAGCTGCTTCTGTTTCTTCGGCGGCGGCTCCTCATCAGAGGCGTCGCCTTCTTCACGGCCGGATTTCGGGGACTTTTTGGACCCGTCGGAGGCCGCATCATCGTCGGAGAGTTCGTCAGACGGGTCGGGCTCTGATCGCGCGTCGTTCGGATGCTCGGTTGGGGTATCGGAGGGCGTGCTGGTGGTGGCAGGAGGAGCTTCCGGTGATTCGGCGTCGGTGGCTATGGCGGTAGTGACGGTAGTGACGGCGGTGGCGGTGGCGGGTGGTGGCGCCTCGTCTTCTTCATCTTCCTCGTCTTTGTAAGTGGCTTGTAAGCTATCCATAGCCAGGGTTTGTTTTAACGGTGAGAGTGAATCGGAAAGTGGAGAAGACGATAAAAGAGTATATAGCAAAATAGAAGAAAGTGAAAGTAGAGAATACTGAACTTCCACGACCCATTGGGCTTTTTGATTTCCCCAGGCCCATAGCAAGGCCTCTAACGGGCGTTTTCTTCCTACACCTCCATAGTTTTTTTTCCTGGCATAGCTAATTTAATCCTTAAAAAGATACATTTTAGATTGTAAAATATAAAAAATATTTTAAGATTCAGAAATACTTTCCAGATTTTATAATCTGAATTTCAATTTTTTGAGAAAAATATATATATTGAATTATAGAATTTGAAAAAAAAAACATTATAATTCCACAGTCAAAATATATTTTTTTAATAAAGATATTCTAGACTATAGAATCTCAAAAATATTTATGAAATAACAAAAATATCAATAAAATATAAAATAATTTTGATATTTTGAAAAGCATGTAAGATGTTAATAGAGGTGTTAGAAGAAACTATGAAGTCGCAGTAAGAAAAACTACGATTTTTTCTTCTATTAACTTTTCCATCAAGAATTTAAGAAGATTTTTAATAAGAAAAACAAACTTATTACAAAAATATTTTTTTTTTATAAAATGTTGATTTAATGGTATCATATGGAATCATATAATCATGTGTGTTTTTAAATGACTGTTGAAAATCATAGTTTGGAAACTAGTAGAAAAATACATGAAAAACTTTATTGAGTCACTTGAACAAGTTTAAAATTATGGAGATTATGCAAAATTATACACGCTAAGTGAGTTATTCGTTGGACAAAATTCAGAAAGTAAAAATCAGATAACACTTGTTCCTAAGTCGTATTTATTGGGTGAATTTGATTTAAACTTGTTTTGCATGTGAATTTTACATTTTCTAATATGTTTTAAAAATTAAAATTCGATATGATTATATGGTATACCGAGGTGTTGAATGAATTATGAATCATGTAGAAGTGTAATTGAGACATGGTATTTTTAGGAGAGGAAATATAATGTTAAAATTGTTTAGGTTATGCATTGAATTAGTTATTTGTTTAAAATAGGATATATTGACTCTGCTAGTATATTGGAATCACACAAAAAAAAAGTATCAAGTGGTGAAAGTCGATGAGGTTTATATGTTTGAGTCCGTAATTTAAAAAATAGTTAGTGTAACATGTCATATAGATTTACCCCGTCGTATGAGATAACTTAGTTCATATGTTCACGTAGTTGTGCGAGAAATAACACGTCAATTGTAGTATGACAGGTGCACACATAGTGAAAGTATTATGACAAGTGCAAATCTCAATCAAATATGAGACATGTATCTTCCAAAAACATAGTCAAGTGTTTATGTATGTCATTGAATTTATAACATAAGTGATATTAAACCCAAGTTATCTATGAATACTTGTTTGTTTAGCACATTATAATGCATAAAGTGTGACAATTTATATGTTTGTGATTGCACTAACTGAATTTAAAGATAAATTAAAAGTTTTAAAAATCTTTAATTTACCATATTTCTTGTGTTTATTTAAAATATTTCTTGTGTTTATTTAAAATATGTGATAATCCGACATGAGAGTCAAAAACAACACAAAGTGACAAAACTCTGCAAGAAAATAAATATTTCTATTTATTTTATTTTATTTTGACATATATACAACTCTACAAGAAAAAAAAATATTTCTATTTATTTTATTTTATTTTGACATATGTGTATATTTGAAATTCATATAAAATACTATTTGATATTGATGTAAATAATACATTGGATTTATAATATTTACTTACATATATAACTTTTTAAGTGATGCATCTTTATTTTAAATAAAACATTAATTTAATATATAAAAAGGTAAAAAAAACTCATTGAGGGATTGTTTGGTTGACCAGTGAGTATGGAAAGAAAAGAAAATAAGAAAAAAATATGGAAAAAATGGTAAGTCGGTTGTATGGAAAAATGTATAAATGTAGTTTGTGTTTTTTTATAATAAATAAATAAAAATAAATAAATAACAAAAGTAAATTTTTTATAATAACAAATATTTTTATTTATTTTTTATTTAGTCACTTTCAATTATTTATTCCTCCAAGGAGGGAGGATCTTTATTGCCAACCAACCAACTCTATATTTGGCATGACCAAATTGATGATAGAATATGTTTGATAGTTATATGAGGAAACATTAATTATTTGTTGCAATTAATATGAGATTTTTTTCTTAGGAAATTCCCATTCCACAAATTATATAATAAACATATTATAAGTTTAAGAATAAAAATTCATTAAAATTATATCCACACAAAAAATTATAAAAATAAAAGATTATATCTTAAAAAATATTTATTTTTACCAATAACTAAATAAAAAATTAACTTTTTAATCAAATTTGTAAAAATATCTTAAAAATAATATAATACAATAGAACTATAAAAAATAAATTATCATTAGTATGCTGAATCTTGCAACAAAGATAACTTAGGTTTTCTCATCTATTTATTATTTCACTCTCTGTTTCTTCAATTTCACCGTTTTCTCAACTCCGTAATCTCATATTTTTGTTTTCAAACTCTTCAATGTTTTATAGCTCCTAAGTTTTATTTTATTTTTATATATATATACAATAGCTTTCATGTTATTTTTTCATATACAATAAACTAATAATAAAAAATAAATTAAAATATTTTAAAATAATAATTTTTTTTTAGTGATATTATTATTATAGTGTTATGGATTGTCTCACCGTGTCTATGATCTTAGTATTTAAATACATTAATATTATATCAACACGAATTAAAAAGTTTGAAAAATCAACTTTAAATAAGAAACAAAAATTTATTATTGAATGAAAATCTCTAATATATATGTATATTAGGGAATACAAAATTAAAAAAGATAAATTACAAAATAGTTAAAAAATTACATATATTTTATTACACTAAATATTTTAAATTGAGGTAAGTACTTTTGAATGGAATAATTAATTTTTCAATATTATACAGTGATTTAAAGTTAAAAAATTTAAGAACAGGAAAAAATATACCTTAAGTTGACCAAGTAGAAAATATATTTTTTTCCCAAAAAATTAATTGAAGAATTTTCTATTTAAAACCAAGAAAAAAAAAACAAAGTTTTGTTTGGTTGGGGTCGTGCGTGGTAGTTGGTATAGTTTCGTTGACGATGAATGCGTGGATTGCGTTTGCGCGTAAACTCCACTTTTTTTTTTTTTTGTTCATTCTTTCAAAGCAACAGAGTCAAAACTATGACTGAAGAATGAAACAAAATTAATTTATTTATATTTTAATTTAGAAAAAAAATTATATCAGTTTATCTAAAAATAATTTAATCTGTACATAAACTGATTTTATAGTATATAATTTTAGAATAGATTGAAGAAACCATTTATAATAAAATACGGAATTAGTTTAGTTTTTCTACAATATTAGTATATTTTTTTTCATTATTAATCAATAAAAAATATTACATAATTTTAAAATTAACTATTATAGAAGTTAGTCCAGTTAATTGTATAATATTAATTAGTAGAAAAATAAGTGTCACCTTTTTCTTAATCAGTAAGACATTACCTACTACAATGAAAATAATAATTGGGACAACAATTTTTATAGGAAAAAAACACAAGTTAAGAATATTTATTTATTTATTTATGAACATGATTCTCACATCAACATTTTAAGAATGGTGTTCCATCTATTTCAGATTCAGAATTAATGAATGATATTTTTGAGAATCTTAAAATTCTTTCATCATTGTTTGGGGAATAATTTGTCATTAATGATACAATATTCCCACTAATGATATTTTTAAGAATAAAAACCTTAAACTTATTCTATGCTTATTGAAAATGATATTTTTAAAATTATTGTATTAAAAATCAAACTTTAAATTTAATTTAATTTTATATTAAATTTTTATATATATATATATATATATATATATATATATATCATTAACGTGAAATATCCAGGTATATTGGGAGAAAACGTATTCTAACTATTGATAATTTTTTAGATACTAGCATTTAATTTAAAAATAAAGATGAAAATAATAATTTGAAAGGACTAAGTAATTAAGAAATTTATTATTTATATAAATAAGGTGTATAATTTGAGGTTGTTGAAAAAAGTGAGATTTTTTAGGATTAGATGATAAATCAAATTGTTATGGAAATAATTATTTATATTTAAAGTTATTCCTACAAATTATCATTTAAGAAAAAACTTAAAAAATTACTCTTGTTGAAAAAACATGTTTAAAAATGTTTCCATTTCAGATGAAGATTTTAAATTTACAATAGATGGATATATTTAAAACAAATTATTTTCGAAAATATTTGATTATAAGAAAAAAGAGTAAGTATTGTGTGAACTAACAGTTGAAAGAAGTTATATAATTTAATTATAAATTTATTATTTATAATAAATTTGTTGATCTTCATTGCAATAAATACCTTAAAAATATTTTAATCAAAGTTTTGTTTAATTTAAACATATTTTAAAAACTTTTGTCTCAACATTTAGAGAAATAGAAAAAAAAAAGAAGTTTGTAACAAATGATGTGACAGGACCTAGCAATGGCATATATTCATTTTTAACTTTAGTTAAATGTCAAACTTATACTTTATGTTAATTCCTAAAAAATGGTCAATGAATATATATATATATATATATATATATATATATATATATATATATAAAAAAAAAAAAATGACAATGATATATTTTAAATAATAAATTTAAATAATATAC
>Ga0123342_1007165_pt1 | contig 14927 bp, 5 predicted proteins | sample Turbeawhitnodule_FD_89960 | JGI IMG/M metagenome (GOLD analysis project Ga0123342, IMG submission 89960) | Root nodule microbial communities of legume samples collected from Mexico - Turtle bean Mexico white nodule | ecosystem: Host-associated > Plants > Roots > Nodule | place: Mexico: Nepantla...
TATAATATATATATATATATATATATATATATATATATATATATATATATATATATATATATATATTCACATTGAACTTTGATTTTCTGAACTTTGATTTTCAGATTCAAACAACTTATTTTACCCTCAAAATGTTGTTAATTGGTTAATTTCCTTGAATCTTGCTCTTTTGTACAAAATAATTTGAGTCAAATTTATACAATTAATTATTAGATAGGCATGCACTGTCTAGAATCAAAGAAGAAAGTGATTGATCTATGAAGACATAGTGACAGAGGAAAAGGATGGTAGTTGGAGTTGTAGGGTATCCTTGTCCATGGAGGACACACAGATGGATATCATGTGGGACTAAGCCATAACTCAATATTCATTTTTTTATTATTAAAACACAAAGGAATTCCTTATCCATATTTCTAAGTGAATGTTTGGTTTCATGTTGGATCAAGTTATTTGTTTTACCTATAAGTTAGAAGTTATTTTGAGTAGTTTTTATCTAATCCTCAAAGCATGGATTCGAAGTGACATCTATCCAAACACACTACATAATATTATGAATTCGTTTAGATAGACCGTTTTATAAGGATTAAAAAAAGAAAAAGAAAAAGAATTCATTAGGTAAAATTAATTTGTATATAAACTAAAACTAAAATCGAAAGACTATATAAGAAACTTATATAAATTAACTTATACATAATCTAATTAATTTTTTGTTTATGTATTTATACCAGTTGGGATTGGATGATCCTATAACTCTCTTATTGGATGCCGACTAATCGACTTGTATGAAATACATCAAATAAAAAAGAATACACGGTAAATTAGGTAGTATGATTATCTATATTAATTACGGTCCATCAATAATAGAGTTTATTACAACTATATAAATAAGCACAAGAGACAAAATAAATGTACCTCATTAGCAACACCCACATATCTAATATTCACTTGAGCGTCAAATAACCTTTTGCAGGTGCTCTTTCGACTAAAAGTCCAGACCCAAATGTTAGAAGAAGGAGAGAAAGAAAAATGCGATTGAAAGAGATGAATAAATTGTTCAACCAATAACAGATAGAGTCTTAACCTCTTACAGATATACTATTTCTCTTTTTGTTTCATATGTAAATTCATATAACAAATATACTATTTTTCTTTTTGTTTCATATGTAAATTCATATAGAAGTTTTATGGATAGATAATTTATGTTTGTGTTGTTATGATTTATAAAAAAAAATGAAGATGAGTCCTATTCCTATTAAGTATTTAGAATTAAACTAACCTAAATTTTTCTAATATTTTTTCCTAAATGGAAAGTGTGTTTAGAGTTGGATGCACCTGTTAGGCCAAGAAAGCAACTCCCGCAATCTATGGCAGCAAAAGTCAAGTTTTACAAACCTAATTTTCTAAATTTCAACCTAATTTTACAAGTGAGAATTTTGAAAGCCATTAAGGCTTATTATATAATGTTCTAAGAAATATTAAAAGATACGTAACCAAAAAATGGTATGTTATAAAAATATAATTATTATATATAGTTGAAAATGACTTAAAAAATTTGTGTTTTTTTTTGGCATTTTCCATTAATTTAAAAATAATAATTCATGCAAACTTGAAAGAAATATATTACAAAATGTCTTTCATTTTAAAAAAAGTTAAAAAAAGGATTCTAAAATGATTTCTAACTATTTTAAATCCAACCATAAAAAAGCTTTTGCCCATTAATTGCTGGCATGGTGGTCGAACTTATGTTGTAATGTGAAGAGAGAGAAATTCCAGCTAAAACAAGTGCCTATTATTAATAATTCTTTTAGCTTCAGATTAATTACTTTTTTTTTTTCAGTCCATGTTCTTTTTCTTTTGACAGCAACTATGGATATATTATTCATAGTTGATGAATGAAGTCAAAGAGAATAATTGTTAAAAGCTGTGTTCACACGTCGTTTGCAAAAGGAAATTTTCTTACGATGTAGCAAAAAACAGAATTTCAAAAAACAGTAAGGTAGCACTAATGATTTGACTTTTTTGCTGGAAATATTTTTAATTCCGATTCCACGATCATTTTGTTTTTGGTTTAAGACTACAAGAAATCTCCACTAGAAGTAATTGACTAATTGATTTCATTAATAAATAATCTCTTCCATACAAAACCTTATTTAATTGTGACATTTTCCCCCTTTTGTTATCAACATGAAATATCCGTGTTATATTTAGATTGGATTATAAAATCTTTTAGGCTCAAAATTAGATAAGAAGGTTTTTTTAACGCTCCAACTTGAGGTTTGGTGAATGGTGCGGTGTCATTGACGGAAAAAACACACGTGAAAGTAACACATAATTATGAATCAATTGTAGAAAATAAATAACACAAAATTTAACGTGGTTCGATCGTCAATTTACAACCTACGTTCATGGGCAACTAATTAGGTTTTCATTCTGTTTGTTACAATTTTATTACAAGCACAAAGATCTATTAAATAGAGATTATAGTACAATCCAATTGGCCTGGTTTCACACTCAACAATCATATATAGATTCTGATCATAAAATTTCTTAAGATGAGTCTAAGATTTCCCAAGTTGTGTGGTGTCATATATAAATTTCAATCATTAAGTTTGTTAGACTTAGATATGAGACTCGATCGTCTTATGTATAGATTTCAATCATAGACATCTTATCAACACTAATGTAGATAAAATCCAATTATATCTCCTAAACATTTAGGAAAATTTAAGTAGAAAATAAAATGTTATAGAAATTATATAAACATTTAATAATAAATAAAAACTTAAAAGAAGATAAAATATAAATATAGAAGAAAACAAGAGATGAGGATAAAAGGGATACTGAGTAAAAACAGACAAAAAAAAAACTAGGTTGAAAACAACTAACAAACTAATTGCTCTAATCATTCTTAGCTAGAACAAAATATAAAAACAATATATTTTTATTACTATTGATGAATAAAATGAGATGGTTAGTTAAATATAACTTCTTTCATTTTTTCCTTTTCTTTGTTTTAAAATTTTTAATGAAGTAACTTTTTAAAGAAAAACCCCCATTTCTTCCGTATCTGTTTCACAGTTCTTTAAGGAAAGAAAAATCCAAATATTTGAATGATTTTAAAATCCAACCCAAATATTAAAAAAATAGTGATATTCAGTGCTATTTTATTTATACGCCTTGATAAATTTCAATAACCAATTGTTTGGTACCCTGAAGGAAGAAGCCAACATAAATGCTGTTTTGATCAGAGTTTGGTTAGTCCATTTATAAGTGTAAGTTGTAACCATATGGGTAGGTTGTGAGTAATATGAAATCAAGTATAACAGGTTGGATGAGGTGAACACCGTAAGTGAAGGTATGAAGCTGCAAAAGACTGAAACTGTCAGTTAGAGTTCGTGAAATGGTTGAAGTGTCCCATTAATGGAGAACAATGCATAATTCACATTTTTTTCCCCAAATGGTATACTTCTGGGAATTAATTATCTCGATATAACAATTTCCTATTTAATTCCTGAATAGGATAGCACTTTTTTAAAAATTTACTATCCAGATAATTAAATAAAAAATAGTGTTATTAAAAAAATTAATTCCCAAAAACATGTTATTTTGGGGAAAATGTTGCATAATTGCCATAAGTGTTGGATATGAACTCAAAATCAATTGGGTTGGATTGACTAAATACTATATTTAGTGAGTGAACTTAATCATGGTACACAGTTGAAACGCAGGTGAACATTGTTCCGTGGCTTAAGGGAAAGAATGTTGGGTAAGAAGTCAGAACCAATTGGGTTGGACGGACTAGGCACCATGTTTAATGAGTAGGCTTAATCATTGTGTCTCTTTTATAATATCTATTTAAAGAGATCATTGTACTTAATTGGTGTGTAACAAGATAAAATAAAAACTTAATAGTTGCCGTGTGAATGTAGATTGCAGTTGGCGACCGAACCACGTTAAATCTTGTGTTATTTATTTTTTTTAGTTGATTTGTGATTGTGTGTTGCTTCCGTGTACATTTTCCTATCAATCAATCAGTACTTGTATAAAGATATAAAGTAGAACATGAACACGAGTTTGGCAGAGTAAAAAACTGCAAATACAGAGATGAAGTGAGGGAGCAAAAAAAGTTTTATGAAATGCTGACTCGGGTCCAACCTTGTAGATTACAGTGGCATAGCACAAAATTCACCAGATGTCAAACTTTATAAAATAATGGATTCTGATGGTGACAATCAATCTAAGAGTTCATAACTTGATGTAATTGTGAAACCGTTGTTAAAAAAACTAACATGTATTGTTTTACCTGTTATGTGATCTTGTCTTTCATGTATTATATAATATTAAAAGACATTTAATTACCATCGATTTGATCATGATTTAATCATAGGTAAACCAATGAACTGTGAGACAATAAGTTCGATTCTCAACCTGGTTTTAAGAGGGATCAGATCCTTAGCAAAGACATTTTTATGATATCTTAACCATAAAAACTATTTAATATATTTTAGAAAAAAATACTACTATCAAGTCGTGCTTAGTTATGGATGAACGCGATTCGGTCACATGACCATGAATTACACCTGAGAGAATCTTTTTCCAGTTTTAAGAACATTGTCTACTTGACATAGACACTGAAAGAAAAGGGTTTGGTTTTACCAAGGTTTAACAAGATAGAGTGGAAAAGAATGGGTGAAGCATCAGTACAGGGCATTTAGCAGAATAATTACAAGCAAAAAACTAAGATTCAAATGACATCATGTTTTGTAGCAGATATCAATGAATCAAAATATATAGTTGACAATATGGTAGAAGTGTAAAACTATTATGCACAAACACAATATGCTCTTTTGACCAATGATTTTTAATCTTTAGTTCTGATCTTTATATTTTTTTCTATGGAAATGGAATGGATCGGCGAGTTGGTTACCGATAAATGAATCAACAAATCTACCATAGCCATTCATTTCTAGCACTAACTGCTTTCACATTAGTTAACACAAGTGGAGAAGTTTTGTAAAGCGATATCAAGTCATTGAGACATCTGTTTCTCCTGGGGCTATGCCCTCTCAGACTGCTAATACCCGATGCACCAATCTCATAGATTTTTCCTGCAAAATTCATGTAAACTTTTGATATTTCATTACCTTCAAGCTGAGTGATAGATAATATAAAGGGACTACCCAAAACAGAGATCAAGTGATCATTATCTAGCTTTCCGAGACCACATGAGTATTTCTCAACTCAAAAAAGAAAAGAGAGTAACACATATTTGCAAATGCAGAAAGTGAGGATTATTCTGCCAAAGACTACATAATTTCATGGTATTATGGCTATTATTTTAATCATGATTATCTTGAGACCTGGATCAGATTTAGCCATCCCTAATCTTTTACAAGATAGAGCTATAAATTATAAATATGTCCATGAAAGAGCATGTTTTTTATCCTGTTTTTTTTATAACCAGGAGATATAATTCTCCTCCCAGAGGACATTGGAGCAATATTCTTGCTAGACGCTGACACTAAAGTACAAATTATTAACTACAAGTTACAACACCCCAGCAACTTTAAAAAGCACAGAAAGTGAAAAATAAAATGTATTCAACACTTGAAAATTTCCATCGGAATAACTTCATATCAATTGAGATGCACATATTGCATCCTTATATTTTGTGCTGTGACATTTTTATTGCTTTGTCCATGTTTCATAATGCTTAAATAATACACATGTCTGTTTCAAAGCAGCCATGCTTGCAATTTTCAAATAATGAGCAAAATTTGTAGTTCGATTGCATACATGAGAATTAATTTAGTTGGAATAATACATGCACTGTAACTTCAAAAAATGTTTTCTTCTAAACTTAAGTTGCTAGTGTAGATTGTACACAACAAACTGAATCCCATACTTAAAAAGAGAGAACAAAAAATTACCTTTCACCCATATTGGAGGAGCACCTGTAGCATTAGCAACGAGAAGGGACATTGCAATGTCTTCACAAGTTCTGTTGAAAGCAAAAAAAATATGCAGGATATGAAAAAGAACAAGTGATAAGAATAAATTTAAAATTATATAGAGGGTTAATTAATCATATATATTACCTGTCCCTGGAAACATAGCCCTGAATTGATGGAGCCATCTCGTGAGTATATAAATCCAAGTATTTCCTGTGAAAGAATGCAGCCTTTGAGAGAACCATGCTATAAGTGCCCATCCACCAAACAGACCACCATCCTCTATAACTGTAATATGCAACATTATTTTGCTGTAGTATACAAAGTGAAATCAGTCAGGTACAATATATGCAAAGTAGCAAATCAAGTTATATTCAATAAGGGTAAATCATTATGTTACTACTAAGCACATTCCCACGAATACAGTGGAAATCTGCACATTGCTCTTATTTTTCCCTTTCTAAATAAAATATAGTAGCAAACAGGCCATGTGTTTTTCCTACTAACTCATTTCCCATTATTCTGCACAATATTAGTTATCTTTGAAGTGAGTTTGTCTCTAAATTGAGCAAGGGTGTATCTACAAGTAAATTAGAAGATTGCAAACATGATATGATACCAATTAAAATGAGGATGATACACCCTTACTTGCTCACTTTAGAGATAGTATCTATCACTTTAAAAGAGCATAGTCCATTTTAGTTTCATTTTTTCTCCCTCCATCCCCACCCTTAACCCCATAAGTAGAAGTTGCACTCGAACCATTCTTGTGTAAACAATTAACGTAGTGTTGTTCATCTTCATCACCTAACCAATCAAAACTCAATGTCAAGCTTTAGTTGGTTGGACCCTGCCATATGACCATACAGCTAATCCTATAAAATACTAAAGGTTTCAGTATCCAAATTGCAAGAATTATTGCAAACCTCGAAGTCATATTCCACCTTTGAGAAGTTAAAGAGAGTAAAAATGTAAAATTCAAGCGGTTCAAATTCAAGTACGAAACAGGAAATGCAGTAATTCTCTAATAACTAACCTCCTTATCCAGCCAGTGCATTCGAGGAACAAATCCCACCATTGTAGAAGGTGTAGTTAGCCAGACAGAGAAAGCATAATCTAGAGTAGAGCATGGAACAATCACATCATCATCTACTGAGAAAATTGCGTCAGTCTTGAGGTCCTCAATTGGCCTAAACCTGCTGTTTGACTCATAATCTGCATTGATGTCAAATCTAAAGTTTGGTTTGTGAGCTTTCTGAGACTTCGAAACCACAATCTTATTAAGATATCTTTTCAGCCTCTCAGATGGTTGTTCACTTTCAGTCCACACCACATGCATTGCATCAGCACTTCGACAGGATGCATAATGAGCAACAGTTTGTTTCAGAAGAGATTTTTTCCTCCAAGTGTTTATAAGCACAGTATAGCTAGCCCTGAATCATAAATTAAATCAGTTGTATCAGCAGATCCAGCTAAAATTATAAAAAAAAAAAACTCCACAACTATAATCCTACTGGGAGCAAGAACCACATGCAAGAAAAAACCACTAGAAGAAAATACAAGTGTGGGCTTTATGAATTTTCAGAAACTTCTTTTAGTTTTAAAACAATCAAAGACAACCGAATTTAAAACCAAGCTCGTTCATCGTGACAGCCAGCACTACTCCAAATGACTCATGCTCGAGCTAGAATCACAAAATAAAATGTTTGTACAAGTTTGTCTATAAGGACCTTTACAATGTCTTTGGATGGAGAATTTTTAACGGGTAATTCACTTTTATAAATAATTTAAAATGTTTTTTAACCAAATATGTTGTTTGGATAGAACATTTGAAAGGAAATTGAAATTTTAGGAATTTATAATACAATAATTTAATTAGCTAAATTATCAATTTTCAAATTTAAAATTTCACCTAAAAAGTAAGAATTTCAAATTATTTATACTTTTTCCTCTCCTAAATTTATGTTTCTTTTCTTCATATTCTTTTTTCGACTCTTCGGTTGTGGGACATCATGAACTCAACTTTAGTCAAGACATAGTTGGCTTGACATCACTTTTTGACAAGATGTATATGAGAGGTTCTTTTAGGTTAAAGTCAATGATGTTTATTTTTTGTCGTCATCACCTGTTTCGAGATTTCTTTGTAAACACCAACATTATATTTTAGCTAATGTCAAACATGATTTTATTTCGGTTGATGTCAACTGAGATTATTTTTCAAATAATGTTAGTTGATGTTATTTTTTTACCAAAGTCGATCACAATGAAGATCAATATTATTTTCTTGACCAATATTGACAAAACTATTTTTCAATAGATGTTTGTCAAGATTTTCTGTGGATATTAGCTAAAGAAATTTGATTGAAGTTGTAGTGTTTTTTTTTGTCAATTGTAGAATTTTTTTTCCCATTTGACTATGTTATCTGGTGATAACTTTTGTACTTGGTAGAAAGTGAAATTCTCTATCCAAACAAGTAAACTAAAATTTAATAAATGTTAATTGTTTTATCCAAATACAACATTTGGAAAAATAATAATTTAAATGTAATAAATTCAAATTCAATGTATTTGAATTTTTTGACAATTGTAAAATTATATATCCACACAAGGTTTAGTGAAGAATAATGTGGAAAAATCAGGTTTAGGGTTACTCATATTTTTCGTGAAGGGAATGCGTGTGCTGATAAGTTGACTAATTTATTATTTATTCATAAAGAATTCTTTCATTGGTATAATAGACTTCCATTTAATCTGTTCTTAGAATTCTTTATTAATAGGTATAGTCTACCTATGTATCATTTTTGTTAACATATGGGTTTTGGTTTAGTCCTCCCATATTTTTGTATTTTCTTTTTTAATAATACTTTTTTTTTTATGTGATGACAAATGATTGTTGTTACTTGAGGTGTCAGCCTAACTGAGATGTCAAGTAGCATAGTGATGCCTAAAAAAAATGAAATGAAGTTTTTCATAAGTTAAAATTACTTTATACATAAGTTAATCTAGCTTATGGTGAAATTAATTTCAATATTTCTTTTGCAAAAGTGTTCGGACACGCCTTTTAAATGGTGTGTCCTTGTATTTGACACTGACACGTGTACAATTATGGCTGAAGTGTCCAATTCAAAATACAATATTTTGGATATCTGACAATTCTAAGATAGTTCCAACACAATTTAAAAAAATACAATTATTTTCTAGAACCTCATGAGTTATTGTATGAGATTTTTATTATGATTGTATAAATAAATATTAAATCCTATACATAATAAAGAATATTTAAATTATATAAATATTATTGAGAATGCTTTTATTTAATTTCTTATCATATTTTCTATAATGTGAAATTTATTAAGTTATAAATTTTTTTAAATGAATTTTAATTTGTAATGATGATGATTTCATATCATATAATTCAAAATATGAATTCATATTCCTATGTTGTATATGTTGGAGATATAGGGACTAGACGTGACACTCTCTGCAATATCGTCCATGTATATTCTCAGGGAATCAATCTACCACCATGACTATCATTGGGAATCTCAAATATCATGGTGAAATAAGCAACCTAAGACATCATAATGAATCTTTTGCTTAGAGAATTGGTTCAAACGATGACATCCAATTGCAACATTAAGTATCGGGAACTCAATTTGAAAGCAAAAATACACATACAAAAACTGGTTTCTTTTTAAATTTAAACCAAATTGATCATGTTAAAACTACTTTTCACCTCTGAACAAAAACTTTGATTATAATAGATTATGACAATAGATAATAGAATTAGTGAAATAATTTAATTTCCACAACCACTCTAAATCGACCCTAAAATGAACAGATCCATCAGAACAAAATAAAATTGCAAAGAAGGAAAACAGATCCATTTTATTAATACCTTGAAGTAACCGAAGAAGGGTTGTGAGGATTCCAACCCATCCACGAACTGAGTCTGGAGGCGATCAAAACGACGACGGAGAGAGCGAACAGCGCTAAGAAGAGCTTGAATTTGGCGGCGCCGAGGAACTGTTTGGCTCGGCGGAGGGAGAGAAGGGGGCGGTTGCTGTAGGCGCTTCGGCTGGCTGCTTTCTGCTTCGCCGGAGAGTCGAAGCCGTCGCCTGCGTCTGCGGAGACGCCGGCGTCGCGAATCTGAACGGAGGTGGACATGTCTCAAGGTAGAAGAACATTCGATTAACCGTAGAAAGAGAAGGCAATGGTGATGGTGGTGGTTACAATCACCATGTTTGCGCGTGATAAGCGCTTCAAACGACAAAGCGATACATACACGATCACTGCTTCTAAACGACGTGTCCTTGAACTAAAAACGACATACTGAACTATTTTAAGTTTAATAACTCACATAATTGTTGTAAGTGAGCGTAGTATGTCTTATAAGAGAAAATTAATTTGTCAAAATATATTTTTAATTTTTTAATTTTTAAATATTTCATTTTTTAATATTATTAATATATTTTTATATTGTAATGAAATAAAATATTTTAATATATTTTTTATATTATAAAATAAAAAATTAAATAAAAATACTAAAATAAAAAATAAAACAAAGTAATGAATTCAATATTTTATTAATATTTATATTTGATATTATAATCAAATAAATAAGTAAAATATTAAAATAGTAAATATAATAAAATTATATTCTTTAAATTTTAATATTTTTATTTGAAATATAACTTCTTTATTTATTAAATTTTAAAATATTTTTTTATTTTAATTTTAAAAATAATTATAATTTATATTTCTAAAAATTATTTGTATATTTTTTAAAAAATTATTTAAAAAATTATTTTTTAAATGTAATAGTCTATCTTATCTTTGTCCTCAATCATTATTTTCTCCTTTCACCATTTCGAAAGTAAAATTTAGTATTGTCCTGTATATTGATAACTAAACAGTGACAAACAAACAACTACTTTTATTATCTTGTATTTTTTATGATATTCTTGTACGAGGATCAAGTAAACACACACACATATATATATATATATATATATATATATATATATATATAAAGTAATAGATAAACTCTAAAATTATTATTTAATACTTGTATGATAAAATAGGGATAAAATGAGGTTATTGATTTGATTACATAAAGGTTATTTGATGTCAAAGACATTGGAACACTATATGTTCCATTTCTAGCACTTTTTAATATTAGATATGACATTAAATATAAATGCTAACAGTACTATCTTCAATACTCTCTTTTGGACATTATTTTTTATTAGATAAAATCTACATAAATTTTATTAAATATATGTTTTCAGACTCAATAACTAAAAAACATTGAAACTTAAATATAAATACAATTTAATTAGTTTTTGAAAGTGTTAATTTTACTTCTTTCTTTACCCTACTAAACTTAATTTTTATTTAAAATTTACTTTTAGCCCTAATATTTTTGTAGAAATCAAAAGGAGATGTAATTATTATTTTTTTGAAAAAAAGTTGATGTGGATTTTAAGTTTATAACATTTATCTTTCGTTAATATGTTATGATTAAGGGAAATATGGACAATATAAAAGGAAAAGAAAAATATATGTTTTTTTATCAATAAAAAAGAATTAATAAATGTGAACCATTTAAGGGGTTATTTCAATTTTTATAAAAAAAAATATATCATCTCCTCTTTCCTCCCAAGTGCAACCTATTAAAGAGACACAACCACAAGACTAACTTAAAACCAACAAACTTAACAAAACATCAAATAACCAACCTCAAACAAACAAAAGGTTCCAAGCACCAATTACAATAGAAGAACATCCTAAAACGGGATTTAGAATCAAGCCAAGCCCAAATCTTGACTTAAACCAAAGCAAAAACTTCTAACACATCGACCTTTTCTCTGTTAAAAATGACATTGTTCCTATGTTTCCAAATTTCACTCACGACTCCGACCCAAATTACTCCCCAAAACTCATTAATTTGACCTGAAGCATTACACATCCCAAACTGAATAAAATTTAAAACAGGATCAGAGTGAATCACGAACGTCACACCAAGCCACTCAAAACAAAGACACCAGACTAGCCAAGCAAATCTACAAACGAAAAACAAATGGCAATTGGATTCCTCCTCCATCCCACACAAACAGCACAACGGATTGTCAACCACGATTCCTCGACTTTCCAAATTGACCGAAGTAGCAATCCTATTTTCCAACACCCTCCAAGCAGTAAGAGTAGCAGAAGGCAGAGCTTTACATCTCCACAGCCTACTATACACATTAGGCAAAACCTCCTCACGATCTCGCCGAAGCAAGACATAGGCGGAAGTAACCGAATAATTTTGAAACTCTCCAACCTCCCACAGCCAGTTGTCCGTCTCTCCCAAAACCAACCTCGTCCCAAGTAAAAACTGAAGAAGACGACTCTCCAAAGGCTTCTCCCATTCGAAGAACGACCTTCTCCATTCTAAAGACCAGACCCAAACACCATTATTCCATGACCCAAGTTGTGCCACCTTTGCATCTTTGACCGTACTAAAGGAAAACAGCCTCGAAAAAACCTTTTTCAATGCGCCACAGTTCAACCAGCTGTCCTCCCAAAAAGAAATTACTCTTCCATCGCCAACTTTCCAATTAATAGCGTCCTCAAAATTCCCTCCCCAACCCTCCGAAGCCCACACTTCCTTCAAATCCTTCTACCAAAGTGAACCCCTACAACGGTTCCGATCCTCTCTCAAACTTCTCCAACCACCATATTTAGATTCAAGAATCTCCTTCCACAAACCACTTTTATCCGTCCTCGATCTCCAATTCCACTTCCCTAACAAAGCCAAGTTGAATATCCTCAAATCTTTAATGCTAAGACCAACGATCTCGCGAGGCTCACAAACATTTTTCCAATAGACCCAAGCTATCTTCCTTCCTTCTGAACCCCACCCCCACAAAAAGCTCTTATGAATCCTAACCATCTTATCAACAACCGCTGAAGGCATTTTGAGCAAAGACAGAAAGAAAAGTGGGACAGAAGAAAGAATAGACTTTAGTAAACAAATCCTCCCAGCTAAAGACAAGCATATGCCCTTCCACATGCTTAACCTTGTCTTAATCCCATCTAACACCCCATCCCAAAAAACACCTCGCTTATGGCACCCCCCGATTGGCAACGCCAAGTAGGTAAAAAGAGTTACCATCACGTCACAGTTCAAGATCGCCGCAAAGTGCTGGAGTGAAAACTGATCAACCCCTATCCCACTAATCTTGCTCTTCAGGAAATTAACTCTAAGCCCATAGGCCTTTATATTGAAAACAGAGCAGAATCGCCTTTATATTGAAAACACTTTTGATGTTGGCTTCGCAAAAAAACAAAGTGTCATCAGCGTATTGAAACATGTTTACCTTCACTTTAGCCCTTCCAATCTCCAAACTGTTAATCAGATTTTTCTCTTCAGCCAATCTTGACACCCCGGCCAAGGCCTTTGCCGCTATAAGGAACAAAAAAGGGACTAAGGGGTCACCTTGACGTAGACTCTTCTTAGGAACAAACTCCTTAGTAGGACTTCCATTCACTAGAACAAACACAAAAGCAGATTCCAGACACCCCTTTATCCAATGGATCCATTTACCACAAAATCCTAACCTTTCTAACATATAATAGATAAACTCCCAGCTAACTCAGTCGTAAGCCTTCTCATAATCAACCTTGAAGAAAACACAACTCTTCTTCTTACTTTTTACTTCTTCCAAAACTTCATTGGCGACTAACACAGTATCCAGCAAACCCCTTCCCTCTAGAAAAGCCGATTGTCTAAGGTCGATAACTTTACCAATCACCTTCTTCAGATGTAAGGACAACACTTTTGAAATAATTTTATATAAACATCCAACTAGCAAAATGGGCCTAAACTTGCCGAGCTACTGTGGATTGTCTACTTTTGGAATTAAACACATAAAAGACACATTAGATATATGTTGAGAGGTAAAAAAGAAGATTATGGAGAGATAACTTGAAAAAAAAAGACTAAAAGATCAAAGACCATTTGGAAACAAAAATCTCGACTTCTATTCTTTCTTCTTTATGTTTTTGTTTGTAAAATAGAAATTTTCTTCACACCGTAAGTATCTAACATAGAAATCAAACTTTCAAACTCTTTCATTTTCTATAACACTGAGTGTGTTGTCTTTCTTAAGTTTTACTATTTTTGTTTATAGTTAAATTTTATTCTTGAATTTCATGTTTACAAGAAGCAAAAAATGAATAGAACAGTGTGGGTGAAGAAGGAAGCGGTTTCTGGAAAAAATTGAAACTGTATTTTCATTTTATTTTCTCAATCCAGTAACCATTACATTGATAAGGCTTTATACATACAAAAGAGAAAAGAAAACACTTTGGGCTTAGGAACAGAGCCCGTAAGAAGGATATAGGCCCAATAACTCAAACTTAAAGCCCTCCCTCAAGCTGGAGCATGTATGCAAAGAACTCCAAGCTTGCTGATAAGTTTCTAGAAAATGCTTCGCTCGAGAGCTTTTGTTAAAACATTTGCAGGTTGCTTTGCAGATCGAATGGGCAGGAAGTGGAACAAATTTTGCTGCAGCCTTTCACGAACAACATGACAATCAATGTCAATATGTTTCGTACGCTCATGAAAGCTACTGTTAAGAGCAATATGCCTGGCTACTTGTGAATCGTAGTAAAGACATGCGGTGTTGGAGGTGATGACATGGAGATCTCTTAGAAGAAAGGTCAACCATTGCAACTCACATGAAGTTGAAGCCAAGGCGCGATATTCTGCCTCTGAGGATGATCTAGAAACCGTGCTTTGCTTCTTGGTTTTACATGAAATCAGTGATTCTCCCAGAAAAATGCAGAAACCAGTAGTTGAGTGTCGAGTCATGGAACATGACGCCCAGTCAGAGTCACTAAAAGCTTTTAAATGCAAAACAAAATTCTTTGAATAGAACAAACCTTGTGCAGGTGCAACTTTTATGTATCGCAACACATGTTGAA
>Ga0123342_1007166_pt1 | contig 14927 bp, 11 predicted proteins | sample Turbeawhitnodule_FD_89960 | JGI IMG/M metagenome (GOLD analysis project Ga0123342, IMG submission 89960) | Root nodule microbial communities of legume samples collected from Mexico - Turtle bean Mexico white nodule | ecosystem: Host-associated > Plants > Roots > Nodule | place: Mexico: Nepantla...
GGAAAACTTCTTTTCTCAAACAGATTGTAATCTCTCTTTTTAATCTCAAATCTGAGTGTTAAAACTTGTTTATTTTCTCTGAAACATTTGAAAGAAGGCTATATTTATAACCTTTGAAAAGCTATCGCTAAAGGCAGATTTGAACAACTGAATCAGTTAAAACAAGTTTTCAAAATACAGTTATGAAAACTTATTTTTAATCGGTAGAAACCACGATATAACTGGTTGAATGGTTTCAGCAGTTACACAACTGATTCAAAAAACAGTTTCAAAAAACTCCTTTGCCAGCTAAGTGACAAACAACCGTTTGTCTCAAAACTTTAATCGGTTGTTTTTCCCTTTGTATGGAAAAACACTTAGCTCTTTAAAACAGATTAAAACAGGCTTTGTGTAGGAATCAAGAACTGAGCTTTACATAAATTCTGAACACTCTAAACTACATCCAAACCAAAAGCAGCAAGGCTTCAAGCTTCATCTTGGATTTGAAACATCAAAGCTCCCATTCTCTACAATCTCCCCCTATTTGATGGAGACAAATCCTTGGTTGCTTTGAGGAGTTGTGTTTAGAATTTAATCATCACCTGCAGTCACAGATAGAAGCAGAAAAACACAAAATATTCTTTGCCAAAGGTTAGAGCACCATAAAACAGTTTTCACAGCCAAACCAGAGTGAAGAACAAACCATAGGTGCAACAGCAGAAGAACAACCGATTAAAACGCAAGATTAACCGATTAAATTTATCAGAGCAACAAACAAGCTTCCATCTAATGCAGTGATTAAAAGCAATTAAGAGTGCAAATTATAAACGATTACATCCCAAAGCACCAACTAATTCTCCCCCTATTTGTCTTATCAAACACAAAAGGAAGGATTAAACAACAACACATAGGAAACAAAGATAAAGCGTTCATGAAAGAAAGCTAGTACACTTAAAAAGAAGGACTATTGTCCCTACCAAACTATATTTGAAATCTGGTTTTGTATGACCTCAATCTGCTCATCCAGATTTCCAAAACGTGCATCTAAACCCTGGATGTTCTGATCGATTTGCTGAAATCGGCTTTGTCACATCTCACAGAAATTGTTTTGTTGTTCAGCAAAGTTATCCATCCGGTTGATCATAAGTCTTTCAAATTTCAGGTGCTTCTTTATCTCCCAATCATCAATGTTAGGTCCAAGATAATCAGTAGCAGCAGGTTCAACAACTTTATCATCATCATTGATTCCACTTGGGCCAGCTTGGTCACCATCCTTGCTCACCCATCTCCCACCAATTTTGGTAAATCCCATTTTGCTTAGGGATCCATTGTTGATCTCACTTGAGGGCTTGATAATTTCAGCTAGTTCTCCCTCAACATTTTTGCCTTACCTCAACATTTCTAGAAGCTCATAAGGCCAAATGAAGCCAAAACATAGAATGTTCATGTACTACTTATTTCCATAAGACATGAGCTTGAGTAAGATGGATGTTTTTGAACCATAGACATTGCTTTGATCAGTTTTCAACATAGCATCTGTTATTCTAAAAAGATCCTACAAAACAGAATTTATGCATATACAAGACAAGTATAGTAGCAGGATAACAAGCTACACATAAACCAGTGAAATCATTGTTGTAAACCAGTGCATAGATATTACAAATCAGTGTGTGCACAGTTTATGACAGCAACAGATTTATCCAAAGAAGAGCATCATTTTTAATGCTATTAAGATAACCAAAACACATATAAACTTCTTCCTCTATATGACCAAAAACATGATTTAAAGGAAAATAGGTTTAACCATGCATAAGCAAACTTGATAACATTATACAAAGATGTCAGAGGAAATAAAGCAATCGGTTTTTTTTCGAAGAAACAATCGGTTGAAATTCTGTGACAGCAAACAGAACATAGAAAACCCAAATCCTTCACCAGAATCTGAGAAACACATATACATGTTAAGGCACACATCATTTGAATGATAATAGAGCAGATATTAACCAGAAAAACTTTATGGACACACAGAATTGAACTCAAGAAAGATTGTCCAAGCAAAGAAGAGAGATAAGAACATATCTTGTTAAGAACATATGTGCAGATTTGACAAATAGTTCTACAATAACACAAGAACATGCATCCATGAAAGCTAGTTTCAACATATTCTTCATTATGAATACAAAGTCTCTTGTTGTTTTTCCTTTTAGCAGTCCTTCTTCAAGCACAAAAGTAATTATTGGCTGCCAGGATACCTACAAAAAAAGATTAAGAAGCAAGATTTGGTCCCCTTATGAATTTGGGTCCAATGATGTTAGTAGGAGCCTTAGGAACCTTAGAAACCTTAGAAAACCCATTTCAAAATACCTTTGGGAACATAAAAACTTCTTACTCTGCACAATCTAACAGTATGACCCTTTCTCATGCAGTAAAAACAAGTTTTAACCGGTTATTTCAAAAAAAACAACAGGTTGTTTTTCAAAGAAACTTGAAAAGGGTTTTGAAATAGATTTGTTCTTGCTGTTTGGATTAAACCCCAACCCAGCCTTGCCAAAAACACATTTTTGAGAATCAAGAACAGATTCAAGATTGGATTGCCCTTTAGAAAACTTGTCCACAATTTTTAAAAGGTAGTGGACTTTCTTTTTAAGTGATTCACAATTTCACAAAAGCTAGAATCACACTTGCAAGAAGAGGTTTTGTAAATCATTTCCAAACTTTCAAAATCTTTTTTTGAATTGTTCAACTCTTCTTCCAAAGTTTTGACTCTGTTTTCCAACCAGTTGTTTAAACCTTTCAACCGATTGTTCAAAAGGGCCAACCTAATAGCTTCTTCACGAGTCTCATTGAAGGCCTCAAGAAGTTCACTATAATTTTCAACATTCATGGAAAAACTTGAACTTACACTACCTGATTCAGATTCTTCCTTTACCATGAGACAAAACTCCCTTCTAGATTCTGAAGAGAAAGATTCAGCAGACGATTCTTCTTTGTCCATCAAGGCACTCCTTGGTTTCTTGTCTCTTCAAGGGTATTCCACATTTCTTTGGCAGAACTACATTCTGAAACCTTGAGCAGTTCATTAGAATCAAGTGCATATACAATGATGTTCATAGCTGCACAATCAAGATGTTCTCTTTCAGAAGAAACATTTTCAGATATAGGCATGAGATAGCTATTTGTAATCACATTCCAAATTTTCTTATCTATAGAATTAACAAAGAATTTCTTTCTTATGCACCACAAATCATAGTTCATACCACAAAATAAAGGTGGTTTGTTTAAACAGGCACCTTCCCCAAAAGAAAACTTTTCAGCCATTTAAAAAAGGTTTAGGATCAAAACTTGAATAACTTTCAAGAACCTTGCTTTTGATACCAATTGTTAGGATCGATGGCTTGAACAAGAGGGGGGGTGAATTGTTTATAAAAGGTTTTTCACAAATATTTTCCTTAGAATGAATCTTTAACAATCAACTCAGAAAACCAATCAAATAGTCAAACAGAAACTGGTATCAGAAATTCAATCGGTTAAAATGACGATTTAACCAGTTGTTTATGACAGCGGAAAATACAAACAGTTATGAAAAGAAGAGATAGAGAGATTTACACACAAGGTTTATACGTATTCACTCAATCCCAGAGCTATATCCAGTCCTCAGTCAAACCACTAAGTATTTCACTATGTAACTAATCACAGATTACAACCACACACCACAAAGAGGTGACTTTGAATCCCACGAACCCTACTCACCCTTTTTGCACACAACAAACACCTCAAGCCAGAATCACACTGACTTTACAGGATTTTACAACAGTTATACAGAATGTAATATGTACAATTACAAGAAACTAAAAAAGGGTTGAAAACACCTGGATTACAAAAGACCAGAAACCCTATGATCAGTTCTTGAATCACAGCAAAGCTCAAAAACAATCTTACTAATCTTGGAAAACTTCTTTTCTCAAACAGATTGTAATCTCTCTTTTTAATCTCAAATCTGAGTGTTAAAACTTGTTTATTTTCTCTAAAACATTTGAAAGAAGGCTATACTTATAACCTTTGAAAAGCTACCGTTAAAGGCAGATTTGAACAACTGAATCAGTTAAAACAAGTTTTCAAAATACTGTTATGAAAACTTACTTTTAATTGGTTGAAACCACAATATAATCGGTTGAATGGTTTCAGTAGTTACACAACTAATTCAAAAAAACAGTTTCAAAAAACTCCTTTGCCAACTAAGAGACAAACAACCGATTGTTTCGAAACTTTAATCGGTTGTTTTTTCCTTTGCATGGAAAAACACTTAGTTCTTTAAAACAGATTAAAACAGGCTTTGTGTAGGAATCAAGAACTGATCTTTACATAAATTCTTAACACTCTAAACTACATCCAAACCAAAAGCAGCAAGGCTTCAAGCTTCATCTTGGATTTGAAACATCAAAGCTCTCATTCTCTACAAGCAAGACAGGTCGTCTTATCTGTCAATAGATAATCAACTTACACAAAGGGTACCTACTCAGATAATTTGACTGATACCGAGACAGGTTGTCTTACCTTACAATAGATAATTGGTTTACACACAGGGCGCCTACTTGGATAATCTTACCGAGACAGGTTGTCTTACCATGTGCTAACTAAACAAATAAACAAAACTAATCCACCATCTTTCAAGAACAAAGTTATCATTAGATGACCCCATTTAAAAAACCCCTTCAAGGAAAAACAGGTGTCACCTTTACATTGTTAAAAAATAAAGCATTAAACCAAAATATCTTAGTCGAAAAAAACTTGAGATTTGTCGTGTTCCACGTTCGAGGAATGGCTCCCCCCTCTAAGGTTTCTAGCTTGTACGCTCCATTCCCAAGAACCTTGACTACACGAAATGGGCCAGTCCACTTTGGGGATAACTTGTTTTCTAGCTGGTAGAGGTGAGCCTTTCGCATCACCATGTCGGCAACCCTGAACTATCGAGGCTTTGTCTTGGTCTTTTGCCTCAGCTCCACCCTTCTTTTCAAACCCTCAAAGTTAATGCGGGCTTGTTCACACACTTCATCTAGCAGATCCAGGTTCACCTACCTTCCTTCGTTAGACTCTTCAATAACGAAGTTTTGGAACCAAGGAGAACTCTCTTGGATCTCTACTGGTATCATGGCATCTGACCCATATACCAAACTGAAGGGCGTCTCCTTAGTTGTTGACTAAGGAGTGGTGTGATAAGCCCACATAATTCGGGGAACTTCTTCTGACCAAGTTCCTTTGGCCTTCTCTAATCTCCTCTTTAACCCCTCTATTGGCTGACTCAACCTGGCCATTTGTCTGAGGGTGTTCTACTAAGGCAAATATCTGCTTTATCCTGAGCTTCAAGCACAACTGTTGACTTGCAAATTGGGTTCCGTTGTCAGACACCAAGTGTCTAGGGATCCCAAAACGCCATACATTGTTTTTCCACACAAAATGTTGCACCTTGTTTGCAGTTATTTGTGCAACTGGCTCGGCTTCGATCCACTTAGTGAAATATTCAATGGCCACTATGAGATACTTCATCTGACGTATTGCCAAAGGGAAAGGACCTAAGATGTTTATTCCATAGGTATGGAAAGGCCACGAGCTATAAATTGACCGGAACTCCTCGGTTGGTGCGTGATGTCAATCAGCATGCTCCTGACACTGCTTGCATCGTTGTGCATACTTCACGCAATCCTCCTTCATAGTCGACCTATAGTACCCTGCTCGGATTACCTTCAACGAGAGAGCTCTTCCTCCGACATGGCTTCCACAAATGCCTTCGTGAAGCTCCTCCATGATACGGGTACACTGATCTCTACTTATGCAAGTGAGGATTGGGTGGGTATAACCGTGATGGAACAACTTGCCATCTATCAGGGTATACTTCCTCGCATTCATTTTAACTACCTTAGCCTCCGTTGGTTCTACAGGAAGCAAACCATCAGCTAAGTAACACTGGTAAGGGGTTATCCAAGTCTCTGTGGTGTCAACCTGCAGGACCTCAAGAGACTCATCTCCCAACAACCCATAGGTGGTTATCCTGGGAACTTTCAGGGTCTCTTGGGTCATCGACCGACGCCTTCTCCCCTTTTTTGAGCTTACCAACAAGATCTCCATGTGGCGGACCTCAGTTGGTTCCCCTTCTACAGTCCTAGGCGACTTCAAGGTCTCCTGAATGACTGAACTTTGTCGACCACCCTTCCCTGAGCTTGCTAGTTTGGACAGCAAGTCTGCTCGAGAGTTCTGCTCTTTAGGGACATGAACGAGCTTAAACGTAGAGAAAAATGCTTTTAAGAGCATGACATACCTGAGATACGAGACTAACTGTGGATTTTTGGCCTGGTACTCACTCGTGACTTGCCTAGTAACAAGCAACGAGTCACTATTTACCAATAAACTTCGGGCTCCCAACTCCTTGGCTAACAACATTCTCGTTATCAAGGCCTCATACTCAGCTTGATTGTTGCATGCTTTGAAGGCGAACCTCAAGGTTTGCTCGATTAACAGCCCACTTGGCCCTTCTAAAATGACCCTAGCTCCACTCCCCTATTGATTGGAGGATCTATCTACCAAAAAAACCCACTAGAAGTCATTAGGATCAAGCTGATGACCCTCTGATGCAAGCTTTACCACGAAATCAGCATAGACATGGTCCTTAATCGGCCCCCGGGGTTCATACTGTATAAAAAACTCAGATATCTCAACTTCCCAATGGACCATCCGACTAGTTATGTCGAGCTTTTGGAGGAGCTCGCGAATGGGCAGATCAGTCATCACAATCACATTGAAGCTCTGGAAATAGTGGTGGAGCCACAGAGCTGTGGATACCACGGCTAAAGCAGCCTTCTCAATGGCTTGGTAGCACGTTTCTGGTCCCTGCAATACCTTACTCAAAAAGTAGATCGACTTTTGGACCTTATCTTGATCTTGCATAATGACCGAGCTGATTACCCAATTTGTGATCGCAAAATAAAGACGAGTAGGGGGTACCTGGAAGCAGCTTACCAAGAACATGGGGACTGGCCAAGTAATCTTTCAACTTGGTGAAGGCTTATTCACACTCACCAGTCCATACAAACCGGTTGTTCTTCCTGAGGCACTAAAAACATGGATACCCCTGATCTCCACTAGCTGAAAAGAAACGAGATAGGTAGCCATGCGTCTGGTTAACTGCTAGACCTCCTTCATGTTGGTAGGGCTTTTCATCCCTATTTTCAAATCCATTTCCTCTCCTTTGCAACAATGTTGTATTCGGAACACATTCATCCTCCTTGTTGATGCCCATATCAATAATGACATCAAGAAGTACCTGTGCAAAAATCTAAATGTTTTGTATTCAAGTAACGGTTTGGGATATTCTCCTTCTCTATCTTTTTCCTCCTTCACCTCCACTTGTGAAACAAAAATGAAAAGTAGAATAAAAGAAATAAAAATGAGGAGCATTAACAATTAAACTATAAGAACTTATACAACCAACAAACTAAGTTTTTTGTGGTTTGTATTCCTTATTTCTATGTTTCTTTTTCTTTTTGTTCTTTTATCTATTTCGATCTCTTTTTCTCACACTTGTCCCAAAGTTTTCTTTTGTACTGTGCCTTTTTGCCCGTTTGAGGGAGTTAAAGTAATTGTCCATCAAACCACGTTTCAATTTAAAGTTTATTTGACTCATTCTTTTCAAATAAATGTAATGCACGTCTCTCAAACAATTACTTTCAAATTTAATATTAAATTTTTTTTAGTTTTAAATTTAAGTAATTATAAAATGACAAAATAACCAAAATAAAATATTGATATAAGGATAAAATAGAAATAAATTTATATACAATAAAAAGTAGTTAAAATGGAGAATCCTCTTTATATATAGATATAAATTAACATTATTAATAATATTAATATTATAAATAATAATATTATTATTTTAATTATTATTAATATTATTATTTTACAATGTTAGTAGTATGCATACTTATTAATTATGATTATTATTTATAATTATTATTGTTTATGAATATTAGTTATGATTGTATAATTATTCATATTCTAAGTGTTCGCGTCAGTTGACCTAGTCGTCGATCGACTCCAATCCCAAGCTCTGCCTGCTTCTATCTCTGTTGGAATCTGCTTTACCCTTTTGTTCGCAACTCCGTTGAGACAGAGGGGGCCCTACATGTTGATTGCACTCTGACGATCAAGTCAGTACAAGGCTTATAGAAACAAGAAGTAACTAGTTTCAGTCTTAGAAACAGCCTACCTTTACCTGAGATCTCAAGTCCCTTTTATAGCCTACCTCTTGTAGCAGCTTTCAATCACGATATCCTCCCCCCTGAAAGCCTACGTCATTGGAAGATATTCCATTCTAGGGCACATTCTCTTAGCACCGCAACTCAACAAAACTTTTCCACTCTGGAGTGCATAAAATCTTAACAGAATAACCACAAGGGTACCAACTCATGTACAAACACCAGGGGTCCAATCTGTTTCACGTAGGCACCCTCGGTGAGGCGCTACGTATCATACATGCAACCTAGCTCCTCGTGCCCTAGCACACATGGGCTTGGGTTTAGTTTACTTGTACTAGACTCATATGCACTAAGCGCACCCCTAGGTTTATTTCTACCCCTTGCTAACTGCCTAGGCCGCACACAAGGGGTTACATTAAGCATATAGGAAAGAGTTAACACACATATCTTTTGCCCAACCACATGGCCCATCAACTTGGCCCAAAAGTCGAGTTGACCTACCTGAGGCAGATGTTAAGCTCCGACCAGCGAGCACTAAGCTCTGAGCGCTCTGGTCTAGTACAATAAGAATATTTTTAATATTATGTATATAATTATGATTAATATTATTTATATTATTAAAACTTTTAAAACTATTAAAATTATTTATATTCTTAATATTTTTAATAGTGTTAATAAAAATATTTATATTAATAATTAGTAATAATATTGAATTTACCTACGGATAGATATCTATGTGTAATAATCTGTAGGTAAAGCTGAATTTACTTTCGGATCTAGATCAGTGGATGATATTTGTAGGTAATGGCGAATTTACCTATGAGTTCAGGTTTGTGGGTAAAAATGCGTCAATAAATTTGATTTTTCTTTTTACTGAATTCCGCTAATCAAATCGTAAAATGTCCCAAGAAATCTGCTAATCAAATCCCAAAACTAAACTTAACAAATATACTAATCAATTCCCAAAACTAAACCTAACAAATCTACTAATCAAATCCAAAAATTATAGGATGTAACAATATGTAGAAAATGTAATTTCCCTTTGAAAGAGTCTTCTTAACTCTTTCTAAAACACACTATCCATAATTTGTTGAGTTTTAGAAAAGTATAAAAAAAAGTATGACTTCATTATTATGTAAAATCATCATAAAAAAAATATATAATATAAAATCATCATAAAAAATATATATATTTAAAAAAGTAGTCATTTAACAGATAAAATTGTAAAAAGAAATGTATAAGAAAAAGAAAATCCTCTTTATATATCGTTATACATATAAGTAATAATATTTTAACAATTTTTAGAATAAATATTGAAATATAATATATTTTTCCTTTTAATAGTTTTTTCTATATTATTTCATTATTTAAAAATATTAGTTAATTAAAATTTGTAACCAAATCACCTTATTATAGCATTTTTTACATTGTTGCAAGATTAAATATGCTTTAGTAACCTTATTAATAAATCAAATTTACAAATATTATACTCTTATAAAATCATTAAATAAAAATTAACTTTAAAGATAAAAAAAATAATTAGTTACGATATTAACTAAATTAGATACTATTTTATAGAGTAAAATATTATTGATATCTATAATTTATATTATTAATAAAAAATTATAAATTAATTTTTAAATTAATAATTTATTAATTATAAAGGTTAAATAATAATTAATTTTAAAAATAAAAATAATTACTTACTATATTAACTAAGTTATAATATATATATATATATATATATATATATATATATATATATTAATCTTTGTTATTGTTATTGTGAATGTATAAAGTCTATAATTCAATAAAAAATATAATTAAAAACCACTACAGAAATTTACTCTTAGGTGGCGGATTGTATTTTATTTTTATGTTATTGGAAGAACTATTGCTAAGACATTAGTTCGCTCCTCTAACATTCTAAAGGACTACAAGACTAATATTTTTTTTATATTATTTAATGTTTTTATATTTATGTTTTCACATTTCAACTAACATATTTGTTATATATAAGACTAGTATGGCACGTGAAAATGAAAAAATTGTTTACATACAAATAAATAAATATATAAATATAAATAGATAGAGGTGGAGGTCGAAACAAGTGCACATTAGAGTATATACTCTTATCTTTGTTACAGTCTATATACATACAAACATATGTCTCGACTCATCTTTAAATAAATGAGTATTTACTTACTATTATACAAATATTTTCTTACGGTTCAAATACATTTTGCCATCTATATTTAGAGTACTAATATTAGTTTATATGAAAATCTTATTTTGTATTCTAGAGCAAAATATAACTTGTTTATCATTAATCAATTGTGTAATAATGAATATAATGTATTTTTTAATAAATACTATCTACTATATATTTCTATTTTCTCAATTTTCGAAATCTTATGGCTCCACTCAGATAGTAGTTAGATAAAATATGCTTATCATTTTTATAATGTCTTCTCATACTCTTTATGTCACATTTGGTTGCTTAGTACGATAATGAACTACAAGATGAGATTGTTATTATAATTATGAAAGAAAATGCACATTCTAATCACCACAAGCATTGCATCAAACAACACTAGTAGAACCTCAACCTACCCTACTTGCTCCTCCAACTCTAAGAGAACAATCATCTATATCAAATGACCAACCTTCTCAACTAGATGAAACATTTTCCCAACCACCACCATCATAATCATGATATAATAATTTCAAACTCTTTGTTAGTGATGATAAAAATGAGAGAAAATTTAAACTTTTCATTTGCTTCTCTTTGTATAATACAAACACTCAAAAACACACACATACATAGACACAAACATGCATAAAAAAAACACAAACATGCACACATAGACATCCATAGATATAGACACATACATACACACACATGCATACAAAAAAACAAAAACACACATAGACATACACAAATATAGACACAAACATATACACACGAACATATACATAAACACAGACACACACACATACATACAAAGACAAACATACACACAAATACATGACTTACAAACACACAGACACAAACAAAAACAAGCATAAAAAGATATATAACACACATACACACATAATACACAACTCAAACACAAACAAAAAGACATATAACACACATATACACACACAAAGAAAGATAGATAGATAAACACACACACAAAATCACAAAAGCACATAGACAAAGACAGATAGATACACACATACATACATAGACACACACAATGCCACAAACACACATATACACACACGAGTTTTTTTTTTAATTTTTTCTTTAAATTTAAAGAGGGAGATTATTTGCAAGTTTAAAATTATTTTTAGTAGTATAAGAGCTCACAAAAAAGTTACTTCTGCATAAAAAGTAGTAAGTTAGCAACCAAATAGAAAAAAATAGGAAACAAGTTAAATCTTCGTTGAAAAATAAATAACAATACATAACATCAAAAAGTTTCTCTTCCATACTGAGACACTCAAATACTTTCTTTCCTGACTGACTTCCTTATTTCTTATTTAGAGAATCATCTCCTTAGTTACCTGCACATTTAATTGAACTAATTTTATCATTTGTAACTAACTTCATAACAGTAATAAGTATCGGTATATCATGATTTCTTACCATAAAATATTGAGACGATTGAACATACAGCCTGAATAAATGTGAGGAAAATTAGCATAATTGCAGCAGTAGTAGATGCTATTTTCCAAGGAGTGTTGAAGTACTCGTGTACGAAGATAGCCTTGTACTTGTTGCGTGGGTTTTCATAGAAATCATTCAAGCTATTGCAGAGGGAGAAATAATGTTGATGGAAATATGGCAACATAAGGTCTGAGCTCAAGTTATTAATCATTGTAACCACTTTAGTAGAATCACCAGTCCAATTCACAATAATTTTCTTATCAACAAGTAAGTTCACATCTTTTTCAGTATTTATAAGAAAATCTAGAATCGCTACATATTGAGTGAAGGTTATTTCATCTAAAAGTTGACATTGCTCATATGCCATTATATTTCGGAAGATAATTTCTGTCCCATCATATATATTCAAGATTGGCATTGTCAACACTCCCTTCTTAAGATAGGTCAAGTCCAGTAAGCCTTCATCCGTACTGGCCTTGAACTTAAGACCTGCCTCCTTTAGTTGGCTTGCACTGTATAATTGTTTAACTTCTCTGAAATATTTGTCTGGATTTTCAAGATCAAGTTTTGATGATGATATTGCAGAAGATCTTAAAAAATCAGTGAAGTGTTTTGGACTCTTTTCTGGACACACATTTCCTAAAGACATGTTCCTAAAATACTTGAAAGTAATGTCAAGAAAATTCTGACCCATACCAGTGAGGTTGTAAAGTTGTTCAAGAACAAAGAATGGAAGTTGATTTTCCAATAATATCAAGTCATGCTGAATATGCACTTGTATCCATGGTTTTACAAACAAAGGGTCTTGTTTCCAATCATTGTATTCAAACATTCTTAGAAAAAGCTCAATTATGAAGCAAGCATCAACCAAAATCATCTTTAAGAAATCATCTCTATTAAATTTCATAGGATTTGTATAACAAAGTCGAATATCTTCTTCCAACTCTTTAATTTTGACAACAAATTCTCTTATAGGTAGTTGTGTTCGATTTAGAAATCCCTTGAGATATTTGAGTTTATGTTCTTCCATTGGCTCAAAACTATTGTTTGCTTTGTGATGATAAGGGCCAATGGAAACAATTTGAGGAGTGTAGGCTTTGGGATTATTTTCACGAATATTTGGTGGTACCCTATTAATGCATTGCATATGGAAACCATGCTCTTCTGAAGGTTTAACATTTTGAAGCATCTCAGTACATAAGGTCTCTAAACGTTGTATTTCAATTGTTAAATCTCTCGATTGTTCTTCCATATGTTAAAACTCTGTAAACTGAAGATTTCATAAATATTAACTAGAATACTAAAAATTTGATAGAGATGAATTTAATCCCAAAATTAGTAACTCTTAAATAAACACTATGATAATATCGATCAATTTATTGTTTACGTTATAAAAAAAATTCAATAGTTAAAAGTTCAAAATGATTTATATGATTATAGGGATTTGATAATAAAAATAAGGGACAAAGAATTAGTTTCACAAATAGATGTTATAAAAACGATATTTAAAAATACATTTTAAATATTATTTGGGTATATGTCCTTTGAAAAAATTATACAAAAAATTTAGTGCAAGTTGATGGCATAAAAGGACTTGAAGATGAATAAATTCAATCTTAGATATAATGGTATGAACTTCAGAGGATGATACAATAGGAATTAGTTGAAGTTGCAAAATATAGATAGTTTATCGTTGATAACTTTTTGACAAATATTTCCATCAAATTAGAACTGTTGATATTAAATAATTAAATTCAAAGTTACTAATTTCAATTATTTATTAATTTTAATAGATTATTTTCCTATGACCTGGTTGGATCATATCAATTTTCTCTCTTTTAAAAATATGACTACTTAAACAACGAAAGTCAATATTAATTTTTCTTTTTTAGTTTGGTCACTGAAGCTATGTTTCTTTGTTGCTTAAACTTAATTACCTAGACCATTGAACAATGAAGAATCTATTATGATTCTCTCCTTTAAAAGAATATGGTTCAACTTAAGTGATACTTCTATTAGTTGAATATCTCTATTAGATGAGTTTGAATTGTTTAAAATGGATTATTTCGTATATGAGATTAGGAGATATTAGGTAGAGTTTGTATAAATTTAATACTATAAATGAAATAAAATGGTTTAGGAAACGAATAATGATATAAATATTGTATAATATTGAAATAAGTTTGAAATATGAATGAATGAGATTGATGATGTGAGGTAAAGTTATGATTTGTTGAAGTTATGATTTGTTTGTTGATTTTGGCTTAATCCCAAGTTCCACATCAGTGGGTTCATTGTTTGGGAAGAAGGTTTGAGGGTTATAAATTAACATCTCCTCCTTCACTATTAAATATCCCAAATTTGTAATATCTTCTCCCATAATAATAAAAGTGGGTTGTTTCAGCTGTGCTCGGAGATTAGGCTAAATTGGCCGAACTCCGTTAACAATTTTCTGGTGTGTTTTTTCCTCTTTATCTCTTTTATTATTTAGCTTTATTTATTCAATATTATTTGTCGGGTAGCTCTGTTAGGGTTCTGTTTTAGTGGGAAAATTACCTGTTTTTTCCAACAAGTGGTATGAAAAGCCGAAGGTTCGCCCTTGGGTTGTTTGAAATTATTTGTAATATTGAATATTATATTTTGAGTTTGTAATGGCAAATCAAGAAGAAGAAGCGAAGGATGTATCCAGAGTGTCGGGCTCCTCATCATCATGGTCGAGGTTCCCGGTGTCCACCTTGAAATTGGCGGTGGAAATATTTGATGGCACTGGACATTTTAGCATGTGGCAAGGAGAGGTCTTGGACTCTCTTTTTCAGCAGGGTCTTGATATTTCTATTGAAGGAGAGAAACCAGAAGAGGTGGAGGAGAAAGACTGGAGCATCATCAATCGGTTGGCATGCAGAACTATTCGATCTTGCCTGTCTAGAGAGCAGAAGTATGCTGTAAAAAATGAGACTTCTGCACACAAACTGTGGAAGGCATTGGAGGACAAGTTTCTGAAGAAGAGTGGTCAGAACAAGCTCCTGATGAAGAAAAGGTTGTTCCGA
>Ga0123342_1007167_pt1 | contig 14927 bp, 9 predicted proteins | sample Turbeawhitnodule_FD_89960 | JGI IMG/M metagenome (GOLD analysis project Ga0123342, IMG submission 89960) | Root nodule microbial communities of legume samples collected from Mexico - Turtle bean Mexico white nodule | ecosystem: Host-associated > Plants > Roots > Nodule | place: Mexico: Nepantla...
CTGTAAGCTGGTGGCACAGGCATGCAAATCAAATTAAACATCTTCAACCATTGTCACTGATATTTTATTTCCCTAATGTATATCGAGTGCTGCATAAAATCTGTAGAGTACATGGCTGGTTAAGTACCATTTGTAAGATATATGTTGTGCGGATACACCATAGTAAGATAAGGTATATGAATTTTTGGTAAGGGGCAATAGGCAGATTTCAGGATGTAATGACCAATTGCTTACATATGATTATGGTTGGGGACTACAGGTAACCCATTAAAGGTTGGTGCATCCCTTAAATGCTCCAAGTCTATTTAATTTATTATTTGTTGATAAGAGAAAAGAATGAAATTTGGAGGTTTTGCACTAATTATAGAGCTTTGAATATCATTACGTAGTTTCTCTGCACAAACGAACGTTCCTTTCGACCCTGGCAATGATCAATAAAAAATTTATTGCCAATCTTGTGGAACGAATATCGGCCTCAAATATCAGCCAAAACTCAATAGACACAGTGACGAACATCTGGTAAAAATTTCAGACCAAAACACCCAAGAAATAAGGTGTAGAATGTCCTAGGCCGAGAGTGAAAACAACTGGTTTTCCGAAAACAAAACGTCATGGATTTTCTTCCCCGTATCTCCTTTTTTTTATTCTTTTATGGACGTGCCTCCTTACCTTGGTGCAAACAACATATGAAAGTATTTGTGTTAACTTTTTCAGCGCAATACGGACCCAGAATAAAAATTGTAGAAAGTAGGGTGAAATTTCTCAAGTTTTGACAGAGGATAGACTTGTTTTGCAAAAAATTTCTGAAAAATTTGCCCGAAATAGTTTTTTCCTGATTTCCACGTAAGAATCTCCACTGAATTTGGGACAAAAAACGACAAATTTCAGGTCAAACGGATGAGTATTCGCCCATGAAAAAAATCAAACGGTTTCACACACAAACAAACCTTCCTTTCGGCCTGGCAGTCATAAATTAAAAATATATTGCCAATCTTGTGGGACGAATCTGTACTTCAAATCTCAACCAAAACTCAAAAGACACAGTGACTAACGTCTGGTAAAAATTTTAGACAAAAACATCGAAGGAGTAAGATGTAGTAAGTCCCAGACCGAGAGTGAACAAAACTGGTTTTCCGAAAAGAAAACGTCCTGGATTTTCTTCCCCGTATCTCCTTTTTGTGATTCTTTTATGGACGTGCCTCCTTACCTGGGTGCAAACAACATATGGAAGTACTTGTGTGAAATTTTTCAACGCAATACGAATGCATAATAAAAATTGCAGAAAGTAGGGCGAAATTTCACAAGTTTTGGTAGAGGATATCCTTGGTTTGCACAAAATTTCCGAAAAATTCTCCCGAAATGGGTTTTTGCTGAAATTCCACGTAAGAATATCCACTGAATTTGGGACAAAACACGACAAATTTCAGGTCAAACGGATGAGTATTCGCCCACGAAAAAAATCAAACGGTTTCACACACAAACAAACATTCCTTTCGGCCCTGGCAGTAATCAATAAAAAATTTATTGCCAATATTGTGGGACGAATCTGGGCCATTAATTTCATCCAAAACTCAATAGACACGGTGACAAACGTCTGGTAAAAGTTTCAAACCAAAACTCCCAAAGAGTAAAGCGTAGTAAGTCCCAGACCAGGAGCGAACAAAACTTGTTTACGAAAACAAAACGTCCCGGATTTTCTTCCCCATATCTCCTTCTTGTGATTCTTTTATGGGCATGCCTCTTACCTGGGTGCAAACAACATATGGAAGTACTTGTGTGAAATTTTTCAGCGCAATACGGACCCAGAATAAAAATTGCAGAAAGTAGGGCGAAATTTCACAAGTGTTGGTAGATGTTAGATAACCTTGTTTTGCACAAAATTTCAAAAAAATTCTCCGGAAATAGTTTTTTCCTGAAATTTCACGTAAGAATCTCCACTGAACTTGGAACAAAACGGGACAAATTTCAGGTCAAACGGATGAGTATTCAACCACGAAAAAAATCAAATGTTTTATCACACAAATGAACCTTCCTATCGGCCCTGGCAGTGATCAATAAAAAATTTAATGCCAATCTTGTGGGAAAAATCTGGGCCTCAAATCTCAGCCAAAACTCAATAGACACAGTCACGAACGTCTGGTAAAAATTTCAGACAAAAATACCCAAGGAGTAAGGCGTAGTAAGTCCCAGACCGAGAGTGAACAAGACTGGTTTTCCAAAAAGAAAACGTCCGGGATTTTTTTCCCCGTATCTCCTTTTTGTGATTCTTTTATGGACGTGCCTCCTTACCTGGGTGCAAACAACATGTGGAAGTACTTGTGTGAACTTTTTCAGCGCAATACGGACCGAGAATAAAATTTGCAGAAAGTAGGGGGAAATTTCACAAGTTTAGTAGAGGATATATAGCCTTGGTTTGCACAAAATTTCCAAAAAATTCTCCCGAAATAGGTTTTTCCTGAAATTACACGTAAGAATATCCACTAAATTTGGGACAAAATGCGAGAAATTTCAGGTCAAACGGATGAGTATTCGCCCACGAAAAAAATCAAACGGTTTCACACACAAACGAACATTCCTTTCGGCCCTGGCAGTAATCAATAAAAAATTTATTGCCAATCTTGTGGGACGAATCTGGGCCTCTAATTTCAGCCAAAACTCAATAGACACGGCGAAGAATGTCTGGTAAAAATTTCAGACCAAAATAGCCAAGGAGTAAGGCGTAGTAAGTCCAAGACCGAGAGTGAACAAAACTGGTTTTCCGAAAACAAAACGTCCTGGATTTTCTTCCTTATATCTCCTTTTTGTGATTCTTTTATGGACGTGCCTCCTTACCTTGGTACAAAAAACATATGGAAGTACTTGTGTGAACTTTTTCAGCACAATACGGACCCAGAATAAAAATTTCAGAAAGTAGGACGAAATTTCACAAGTTTTAGTAGAGGATAGCCTTGATTTGCAAAAAAATTCCGGAAAATTCTCCCGAAATAGGTTTTTCCTAAAATTTCACGTAAGAATATCCACTGAATTTTGGGCAAAATGCGACAAATTTCAGGTCAAACGGATGAGTATTCGCCCACCAAAAAAATCAAACGGTTTCATACACAAACGAACATTCCTTTCGGCCCTGACAGTCATCAATAAAAAATTTATTGCCAATCTTGTGGGACGAATTTGGGCCTCTAGTTTAAGCCAAAACTCAATAGAGACGGTGACGAACGTCTGGTAAAAGTTTCAGACCAAAACTCCCAAAGAGTAAAGCGAAGTAAGTCCCAGACCGAGAGCGAACAAAACTGGTTTTCCGAAAACAAAACGTCCCAGATTTTCTTCGCCGTATCTCCTTCTTGTTATTCTTTTATGGACGTGCGTCTTACCTGGGTGCAAACAACATATGGAAGTACTTGTGTGAACTTTTTCAGCGAATACGGACCCAGAATAAAAATTGCAGAAAGTAGGGCGAAATTTCACAAGTTTTGACAGAGGATAGCCTTGGTTTGCACAAAATTTCTGAAAAATTATCTTTCAGCGCAATACGGACCCAGAATAAAAATTGCAGAAAGTTGGGTGAAATTTCACAAGTTTTGGTAGAGGATAGCCTTGGTTTGCACAAAATTTCCGAAAAATTCCTCCAAAATAGTTTTTGCCTGAAATTCCAAGTAGTAAGTCCCACACCAAGAGTGAACAAAACTGCTTTTCCGAAAAGAAAACGTCCTGAATTTTCATCCCCGTATCTCCTTTTTGTGATTCTTTTACGGACGTCCCTCCTTACCTGGGTGCAAAAAACGTATGGAAGTACTTGTGTGAACTTATTCAGACCAATACAGACCCAGAATAAAAATTGCAGAAATTTTGGCGAAATTTCCAAGTTTTGGTAGCGAATAGCCTTGCTTTGCACAAAATTTCAGAAAAATTCTCCCCAAATAGTTTTTTCCTGAAATTCCACGTAGGAATCTCCACTGAATTTGGGACAAAACGCGACAAACTTCAGGTCAAACGGATGAGTATTCAACCACGAAAAAAATCAAATGTTTTATCACACAAATGAACCTTCCTATCGGCCCTGGAAGTGATCAATAAAAAATTTAATGCCAATCTTGTGGGACAAATCTGGGCCTCAAATCTCAGCCAAAACTCAATAGACACAGTGACGAACGTCTGGTAAAAATTTCAGACCAAAACACCCAAGGAGTAAGGCGTAGGAAGTCTTAGACCGTGAGTGAACAAAACCTGTTTTTCAAAAACAAAACGTCCTGGATTTTCTTCCTCGTATCTACTTTTTGTGATTCTTTTATGGACGTGCCTCCTTACCTGGGTGCAAACAACATATGGAAGTACTTGTGTGAACCTTTTCAGCGCAATAAGGACCCAAAATAAAATTGCAGAAAGCGGGACGAAATTTTACAAGTTTTGGTAGAGGATAGTCTTGGTTTGCACAAAATTTCTGAAAAATTATCCCGAAATAGAGTTTTCCTAAAATTCCACGTAAGAATCTCCACTGAATTTGGGAGAAAACGCTACAAATTTCAGGTCAAACGGATGAGTATTTGCCCACGAAAAAATCAAACCGTTTCACGAACAAACGAACCATCCTTTCGGCCCTGGCAGTGATCAATAAAAAATTTATTGTCAATCTTGTAGGACGAATTTGGGCCTCAAATCTCAGCCAAAACTCAATAGACACAGTGACGAACGTCTGGTAAAAATTTCAGGCCCAAACACCCAAGGAGTAAGGCGTAGGAAGTCTTAGACCGTGAGTGAACAAAACTTGTTTTCCGAAAACAAAACGAACTGGATTTTATTCCCCATATCTCCTTTTTGTGAATCTTTTATGGACGTGCCTTATTACCTAGGTGCAAAGAGCATATGTAACTACTTGTGTGAACGTGTTTAGCGCAATACGGACCCAGAATAAAAATTGTAGAATGCGGGGCGAAATTTCACAAGTTTTGGTAGAGGATAGCCTAGGTTTGCATAAAATTTCAAAAAAATTCTCCCGAAATAGTTTTTTTCCTGAAATTCCACGTATGAATCTCCATTGAATTTGGGACAAAACGCGACAAATATCAGGTCAAACGGATGAGTATTCGCCCACGAAAAAAATAAAAGTGTTTCACACACAAACCAACCTTCCTTTCGGCCCTGGCAGTGATCAATAAAAAATTTATTAGCAATCTTGTGGTACGAATCTGGTCCTCAAATCTCAGCCAAAACTCAATAGACACAATGACGAACATCTGGTAAAAATTTCAAACCAAAACACCGAAGTAGTAAGGCGTAGTAAGTCCCAGACCGATAGTGAACAAAACTGGTTTTCCGAAAACAAAACTTCCTGGATTTTCTTCCCCGTATCTCCTTTTTGTGAATCTTTTATGGACGTGCTCCTTACCTGGGTTCAAACAACATATGTTAGTACTTGTGTGAACTTTTTCAGCGCAATACGGACCCAGAATAAAAGATGCAGAAAGCGGGACGAAATTTCACATATTTTGGTTGAGGATTTAGGGTTTGCACAAAATTTCTGAAAAAATCTCCCGAAATAGGTTTTTCCTGAAATGCCACGTAAGAATATCTACTGAATTTGGCACAAAACCCGACAAATTTCAGGTCAAACAGATGAGTATTCGCCCACGAAAAAAATCAAACGGTTTCATACACAAACGAACCTTCCTTTCGGCCCTGGCAGGGATCAATAAAAAATTTATTGCCAATCTTGTGGGATGAATCTGGGCCTCAAATGTCAACCAAAACTCAATAGACACAGTGAAGAACGTTAGGTAAAAATTTCAGACTAAAACATCCAAGGAGTAAGGCGTAGTGAGTCCAAGACCGAGAGTGAACAAAACTGGTTTTCCGAAAACAAAACGTCAAGGATTTTATGGACGTGCATCCTTACCTGGGTGCAAACAACAAATGGAAGTACAGGTGTGAACTTTTTCAGCGCAATACGGACTCAGAATGAAAATTGCAGAAAGCGGGGACGAAATTGCCGGTCTAGGACTTACTACGCCTTACTCCTTGGGTATTTTGGTGTGAAATTTTTACCAGAAGTTTGTCACTACGCCTATTGAGTTTTGGGTAATATTTGAGCCCCGGATTCGTCCCACAAGATTGGTAATAAATATTTTATTGATCACTGCCAGGGACGAAAGGAAGGTTCGCTTGTGTGTGAAACTGTTTAATTTTTTTCGTGGGGGAATACTCATCTGTTTGACCTAAAATTTGTCGCATTTTGTCCCAAATTCAGTGGAGATTCTTACGTGGGATTTCAGGAAAACCTATTTCGGGAGGATTTTTCAGAAATTTTTGTGCAAACCAAGGCTATCTTCAACAAAAACTAGTGAAATTTCGCCCTACTTTATGCAATTTTTATTCCGTATCCGTATTGCGCTGAAAAATTCACCTAAGTACTTTCATATGTTTCTTGCACCCAGGTAAGGAGGCACATCCATAAACGAAACACAAAAAGAACATACGGGGCAGAAAAGCCAGCACGTCTTGTTTTCGGAAAACCAGTTTTGTTCACTCACGGTCTAGGACTTACTACACCTTACTCCTTGGGTGCTTTGGTCTGAAATTTTTTCCAGACGTTCGTGGCTGTGTCTATTGAGTTTGATTTTTTCCAGGGCTGAGAGGAAACTTTGTTTGTGTGTGAAACTGTTTGATTTTTTTCGTGGGTGAATACTCATCCGATTGACCTCACATTTGTCACGTTTTGTCCCAAATTCAGTGGATATTCTTACATGGAATTTCAAGATTAAACTATATCGGGAGATTTTTTCAGAAATTTTCGTGCAAACCAAGGCCTACTTTCTGCAATTTTTATTCTGCGTCCCTATTGCGTTGAAAACATTCACACAAGTACTTTCATATGTTACTTGCACCTAGGTAAGGAGGCACGTCCATAAACGAATCACAAAAAGAAGATAGAGGGAAGAAAAGCCAGCTCGTCTTCTTTTTGGAAAACCATTTTTGTTCACTCTCGGTCTGGGACTTACTACGCCTTTCTCCTTGGGTGTTTTAGTCTGAAATTTTTACCACACGTTTGTCATTGTGTCTATTGAGTTTTGGCTATGATTTGAACCCCAGATTCGTCCCACAAGATTGACAATAAATATTTTATCGATCACTAACAGTGCTGATAGGAAGGTTTGTTTGTGTATGAAACTGTTTGATTTTTTCGTGGGTAAATACTCATCCGTTTAACCTTACATTTGTCACCTTTTGTCCAACATTCAGTGAAAATTCTTACATTGAATTTCAGGAAAAAAACTATTTTGGGAGATTTTTTCAGAGATTTTAGTGCAAACCAAGGCTATCCTCTACCAAAATTTGTAAAATTTCGACCTACTTTCTGCAATTTTTATTCTGCCTCCGTATTTCGCTGAAAAATCTCACGCAAGTACTCTCATATGGTGTTTGCACCAAGGTAAGGAGGCACGTCCATAAACGAATCACAAAAAGAAGATACGGGGAAGAAAAGCAATGACGTTTTGTTTTTGGAAAACCAGTTTTGTTCACTCTGGGTCTGGGACTTACAACACCTTTATCCTTGGGTGTTTTGGTCTAAATTTTTACCAGACGTTCGTCACTATGTCTATTGATTTTTGGTTATGATTTGAACCCGAGATTCGTCCCACAAGATTCGCAATAAATATTTTATTGATCACTGCCAGGGCTGAAAGGAAGGTTTGTTTGTGTGTGAAACTGTTTGATATTTTACGCAGGGGAATACTCATCCGTTTGACCTGAAATATGTCGCGTTTGGTCCCAAATTCAGTGGATATTCTTACGTGGATTTTCAGGAAAAAAGTATTTCGGGAGAATTTTTCAAAAAACTTTTGAAATTTCGACCTACTTTATGCAATTTTTATTGTGTCTGTATTGCGCTGAAAAAATTCACGCAAGTTCTTTCTTATGTTATTTGCACCCCTGTAAGGAGGCACGTCCATAAATGAATCACAAAAAGAAGATACGGGGGAGAAAATCCAAGACGATTTGTTTTCGAAAAACCAGTTTTGTTCATTCTCGGTCTGGGACTTACTACACCTTACTCCTTGTGTGTGTTTGGTCTGAACTTTTTACCAGACGTTTTTCACTTTGTCTATTGAGTTTTGGCTATGATTTGAGCCCTAGATTCGTCCCACAAGATTGGCAATAAACATTTTATTGATCACTGCCAGGGCTGAAAGGAAGGTTCGTTTGTGTGTGAAACTGTTTGATTGTTTTCGTGGGTGAATACTCATTTGTTTTACCTTAAATTTGTCGCGTTTGGTCCCAAATTGAATGGATATTCTTATGTGGAATTTCAGGAAAAACTATTTCGGGAGATTTTTTCTGAAATTTTCGTGCAAACCAAGGTTATCGTCTACCAAAATTTGTGTAATTCCGCCCTACTTTATGCAATTTTTATTCTGCGTATGTATTCGTTGTTAACAATCCACGCAAGTACTTTCATATTTTGCTTCCACGCAGGTAAGGAGGCACGTCCATAAACAAATCATAAAAAGAACATAGGGGAAAGAAAAGCCAGCACGTCTTGTTTTCGGAAAACCATTTTTGTTCACTCTCTGTTGGGACTGACTATGCCTTACTCCTTGGGTGTTCTCATGTGAAATTTTTACCAGACGTTCGTCACTGTGTCTATTGAGTTTTGGGTGAGATTTGAGCCCCAGATTCTTCTCACAAGATTGGCAATAAATATTTTATTGATCACTGTCAGGGATTTAAGGAAGGTTCGTTTGTGTGTGAAACTGTTTGATTTTTTTCGTGGGTGAATACTCGTCCGTTTGACCTGAAATTTGTCGCGTTTTGTCCCAAATTCAGTTGAGATTCTTAAGTGGGATTTCAGGAAAAACTATTTTGGGAGAATTTTTCCAACATTTTCGTGCAAACCAAGGCTATCCTCTACCAAAACATGTGAAATTTCGCCCTACTTTTTGCAATTTTTATTATGTGTCCGTATTGCGCTGAAAAAATTCACCCAAGTACTTTCATATGTTGCTTGCACTCAGGTAAGGAGGCAGGTCCATAAACGAAGGAGAAACAGAAGATACGGGGTAGAAAAGCCAGCCCGTCTTGTTTTTTGCAAACCAGTTTTGTTAACTCTTAGTCTGTGACTTACTAGGCCTTACTCCTTGGGTGTTTTGGTCTGAAATTTTTACCAGATGTTCGTTACCGTGTCTATTGAGTTTCCGGTGAGTTTTGAGCCCCAGATTCATCCCACAAGATTGGTAATAAATATTTTATTAATCACTGCCAGGGGTGAAAGGAAGGTTCGTTTGAGTGTGAAACTGTTTGATTTTTTTCGTAGGTGAATACTCATCCGTTTGACCTGGAATTTGTCGCGTTTTGTCCCAAATTCAGTGGAGATTCTTACGTGGAATTTCAGGAAAAAATATTTCAGTAGAATTTTTCAATAAATTTCTTGCAAACCAAGTCTATGGTCTACCAAAACTTGTGTGAAATTTCCCTCTACTTTCTGCAATTTTTATTCTACATCCCTATTGCGTTGAAAACATTCACACAAGTACTTTCATATGTTGCTTGCACTCAGGTAAGGCAGCACATCCATAAACGAATAACAAAAAGAAAATATGGGGAAGAAATTAATGCCAGGACGTCTGGTTTTCGGAAAACCAGTTTTGTTCACTCTCGGTCTGGTACTTACTACGCCTTACTCCTTGGGTGTTTTGGTGTGAAATTTTTATCAGACATTCATCACTGTTTCTATTGAGTTTTGGATGAGATTTGAGGCCCAGATTCGTCCCACAAGATTGGCAATAAATTTTTTATTGATCACTTCTAGGGCCGAAAGGAAGGTTCGTTTGTGTGTGAAAGCGTTTGATATTTTTCGTGGGCGAATACTCATTCGTTTGACCAGAAATATTTCGCGTTTGGTCCCAAATTCAGTGGAGATTCTTACGTGGAATTTCATGAAAAAACTATTTTGGGAGAATTTTCCAGAAATTTTGTGCAAACCAAGGCTATCCTCTACCAAAACTTCTGAAATTTTACCCTACTTTCTGCAATTTTTATTTCGCGTCCGTATTACGCTGAAAAATCTCATGCAAGTACTTTCATATGCTGTTTGCACCCAGGTAAGGACGCACGTCCATAAACGAATCACAAAAAAGAAGATACAGGGAAGAAAAGCCATGAGGTTTTGTTTTCGGAAAACAAGTTTTGTTCACTCTCGGTCTGGGACTTACTACGCCTTACTCCTTGGTGTTTTGGTCTGAAATTTTTACCAAACATTTGTCACTGTGTCTATTGAGTTTTGGCTATGATTTGAACCCCATATTCGTCCCACAAGATTGACAATAAATATTTTATTGATCACTGCCAGGGCTGAAAGGAAGGTTTGTTTGTGTTTGAAACTGTTTGATTTTTTTCGTGGGTGAATACTCATCCGTTTTACCTGATATTTGTCACGTATTGTCCAAAATTCAGTGCAGATTCTTACGTTGAATTTCAAGAAAAAACTATTTCGGGAGAATTTTTATCAAATTTTCGTTCAAACCAAGGCAATCCACTACCAAAACTTGTGAAATTTCGACCTACTTTATGCAATTTTTATTCTGCGTCCGTATTGTGCTGTAAAAATTCACGCAATTACTTTCTTATGTTTTTTGCACCCAGGTAAGGAGGCACATCCATAAACCAAATCACAAAAAGAAGATACGTGGAAGAAGAGTCAGGACCTTTTGTTTTCGGAAAACCAGTTTTGTTCACTCTCGGTTTAGGATTTACTACGCCTTACTCCTTGGGTGTTTGGTCTGAAATTTTAACCAGACGTTCGTCACTGTGTCTATTTAGTTTTGGCTGAGATTTGAGCCCCAGATTTGTCCCACAAAATTGGCAATAAATATTTAATTGATCACTGCCAAGGCTGAAAAGAAGGTTTGATTGTGTGTGAAAATATTTGATTTTTTCGTGGATTAATACTCATCTGTTTGACCGTAAATTTGTCGCGTTTTGTCCCGAATTCAGTGGAGATTCTTACCTGGAATTTCAGGAAAAAACCATTTCGGGAGTATTTTTCAGAAATTTTCGCGGAAACCAAGGCTTATCCTCTACCAAAACTTGTGAAATTTCGCCCTACTTTCTGCAATTTTTATTTTGCGTCCGTATTGCGCTGAAAAAATTCACACAAGTACTTTCATATGTTGTTTGCAAGCAGGTAAGGAGGCACGTCCATAAACGAATCCCAAAAAGGAGATATGGGGAAGAAAATCCAGGACGTTTTGTTTTTGGAAAATCAGTTTTCTTCACTCTCGGTCTCGGACTTACTACGCCTTACTCCTTGGGTGTTTTGGTATTAAAATTTTACCAGACGTTCGTCAGTGTGTCTATTGAGTTTTGGATAAGATTTGAGCCCCAGATTCGTTCCACAAGAATGACAATAATTTTTTTATTGATCACTGCCAGAGTTGAAAGGAAGGTTTGTTTGTGTCAAACTTTTTGATTCTTTTCGTGGGTACATGACTCATCCGTTTGACCTGAAATTTGTCACCTTTTGTCCCAAATTCAGTGGAGATTCTTACGTGGAATTTCAGGAAAGAACTATTTTGGGAGAAATTTTCATATATTTTCGCGCAAACCAAGTCTATCCTCAACCAAAACTTGTGTAATTTCGCCGTACTTTCTGCAATTCTTATCATGCGTCTGTATTGTGCTGAAAAAATTCACACAAATACTTTCATATGTTGTTTGCACCCAGGTAAGGAGACACGTCCATAAACGAATTACAAAAAGGAGATACGGGGAAGAAAAGCCAAGACGTTTTGTTTTTAGAAAACCAGTTTTGTTCACTCTCGGTCTGGGACTTACTACGCCTTACTCCTTGGGTGTTTTGGCATAAAAGTTTTACCAGACATTCGTCACTATGTCTATTAAGTTTTGTCTTAGATTTGAGCCCCATATTAGTTCCACAAGAATGGCAATAAATTTTTTATTGATCACTGCCAGAGCTGAAAGGAAGGTTTGTTTGTGTATCAAACTGTTTGATTTTTTTCGTGGGTGAATACTCATCTGTTTGACCTGAAATTTGTCACCTTTTGTATCGAATATAGTGGAGATTCTTACGTGGAATTTTAGGGAAAAAAAAATTTGGGTGAATAGTTCATAAATTTTTGCGCAAACCAAGGCTATCCTCTACCAAAACTTGTGAAATTTCGCCTTACTTTTTGCAATTTTTATTTTGAGTCCGTATTGCGCTGAAAAAATTCACGCAAGTGCATTTATATGTTTTTTGCACTTAGGTAAAGAGGCACGTCCATAAACAAATCAGAAAAAGAAGATACGGGGAAGAAAAGCCAGGACGTTTTGTTTTCGGAAAACCTGTTTTGTTAACTCTCGGTCTGAGAATTACTACGCCTTTCTCCTTGGGTGTTTTTGTCAGAAAGTTTTACCAGACATTTGTCACTGTGTCTATTGAGTTTTGGCTGAGAATTAAGCCACAAATTCATTCTGCAAGATTGACAATAAATATTTTATTGATCACTGCCAGTGCTGAAAGGAAGGTTTGTTTGTGTGTGAAACTGTTTAATTTTTTGTGTGCTTGAATACTCATCCGTTTGACCTGAAATTTTTCGCGTTTTGTCACAAATTCAAGTGAGATTCTTATGTGAAATTTCTGGAAAAAACTATTTCGGGAGAATTTTTCATAAATTTCAGCACAAATTAATGCTATCCTCTACCAAAACTTGTGAAATTTTGCCTTACTTTTTGCAATTTTTTTTGTTCGTCCGTATTGCATTGAAAAAATTCACACAAGTACTTTCATATGTTGTTTTCACCCAGGTAGGGAGGCACATTCATAAACGAATCACAAAAAGGAGATACGGGAAAGAAAAGCCAGGACGTTTTGTTTTCGAAAAACCAGTTTTGTTCACTCTCGGTCTGGGACTTACTACGCCTTACTCCTTGGGTGTTTAGTCTGAAATATTTACCAGACGTTTGTCACTGTCTATTGAGTTTTGGCTGAGATTTGAGCACCAGATTCATCCCACAAGATTGACAATAATTTTTTTATTGATCACTGCCAGAGCTGAAGGAAGGTTTGTTTGTGTGTGAAACTGTTTGATTTTTTTTCGTGGGTACAATACTCATCCGTTTGACCTGAAATTTGTCGCGTTTTGTCCCGAATTCAGTGAGAGTCTTATGTGGAATTCAGGAAAAAACTATTTTCGGAGAATTTTTCAGAAATTTCACGCAAACCAAGTTATCCTCTACCAAAACTTGTGAAATTTCGTCCTACTTTCTGCAAAATTATATTCTGCGTCCGTATTGCGCTGAAAAAATTCACACGAGTACTTTCATATGTTGTTTAGGGTTTAGGGTTTGGTGAACCTTTGCCTGCACAGATTGCCAAAATGCCAAAACCAAAGAATTGTATATGCGTATATAAATTTGGCTAGAATATCTTATGTGCAATTAAACTCACTTTATCTGGAATTATAGATTTGATTCTAGCGTAATAGAGGCGTGTGCAGTTCATGACGTAATTTTGGTCATTCAGAGTTTGGAAGAGTCATTCAGAGTTTGGATGCTTCGGTGTACCTTCAGAAAGCTGGTGGGAGTGAGTTCACATTTTTGGAGTGCTGGTATACAAGAAGGAGATGGTTAAGAACTCTCAATTTTGGAGAGGAAGGAATGGTGTGCCTGCCTAAATGAAGAAGTTTCTCAGACCCTATTCTGCTTTGGACCATTGGTTCTGTGCACAGATAGTCTTTGGTTATGTTTCTCAAAGCAAAAGGAACTGTGTAGAATCGGTGCGGAAGCTGTTGGCTCAGGTGCACGGAATCCTCCTCAAGTGATGCAGAATTATGCAGCAGTAACACACATCCATGAAGGGTTTAAGCTGTCCTCCACCGGGAGCCGGTGCTGGTTTCTTTTCCATGTTTACTGCTTTATGTCTTTTACGTTATATACATTTTTCTGCAGCTTTGTGCAATCAGATTCGCTGGTTTTTTTGCAAGAAAAGTAGATGTATTGGTTCTGGGAGTTTGCTTTATTTTTATCTAGGAAACCTATGCCTGTTATCTATTATGCTATAACTTTTAGCTTAAGTAAGCTGGTAGGCTTTGTTGTAGGTACTTATAAAAGGGTTGAGAAATTTATGAAGTATTCCCTTTAATTCAGTTATTCTTTGTTGATAAAAAAAAACTCACTTTATCTGATGGTGTCTTAAGTCATCCATAAGTGCAACTAATAGTTCTTTGAAACCCAAACCTTTGCCAACAGCTTCACATACATTTAGTTTGGAGAATCAATTTATTCAAATATATTATTAAATGAAACTTTCCCGACAATGATGTATGTTAGGCAACAACAAATATAACAGCAACCACTTTAAAATTAAAAACCTTTTCCCTGTTAACAGCTAACTCCTTCCAAATCAATCTTTTTTAAACGACGACCAACATTTACCTCTAAGGGATTTTCTTGTTCGTCAAAGCGTTGCTCTCCCACGGATGTTAGTGTTGGTTTTGCCAAGATTTTCGCTAGAACTAGTTGAACCACTCCATGATGTTTCGTTTGAGTGGTCTCCACAGTTATGTTCAACTGTTTCATGGGGATAATAAACAGGCTTAGGAGGCATTTCAAGACTTTCAACTTTTTCTTCGAGCATCTCCACAACTCTCTTCATTGAAGGACGCTCATTTGGTTTCAATTGTATACACCAAAGCGCAACTACATACATTTTTTTCACCAAAATCTTATCCTCTTCTGAGGCATCTTCTATGTAAGTATCTTTTTCTTCTTTAATTTGATCATATATCCAAAAGGGGAAATACTGTTGGCTCGAATGTTCTGCATGAGGATTTGAGTTCCTTCTCCTACTTCCCATTTCCATCAAAAGCATTCCAAAACTATACACATCGGCCTTATTGGATACTCCACCAATATTATTGTAGAATAGTTCTGGA